>Ga0316204_10008131_pt1 | contig 14834 bp, 14 predicted proteins | sample 6monrhotite_MG_2_FD_205661 | JGI IMG/M metagenome (GOLD analysis project Ga0316204, IMG submission 205661) | Microbial mat bacterial communities from mineral coupon in-situ incubated in ocean water Damariscotta River, Maine, United States -... | ecosystem: Environmental > Aquatic > Marine >...
CCCTCAAGCATCTCAGGGACAAATTGCGCCGCCTCACTCATGGGCAGATAGACACTGCTCTCACTCTTGGCGGTGGCTGCGTGACAGGCCGCCTGCAATAAATGGCTCTTGCCTGCCGATTCAGCTCCCCAGAGGAAGACAAACTGTTCTTCAGCATTTTTTAAACTTGCCAACAACTGTTGGTTAAGCAATGAGGCCAGGAAGTTTTCAAAACTCGCCCCCTCACGCAGCCACATCCCCAGCGGCAACTGCTTTACTATATTGGTCGCCGACATCAATCAATCCTGCTGCTTATCTGTATAAAGTTCACTGCTGACATAACGCTGATGGGCATGGCTCAACAACACCATAATCACCGCCGCTGCGGGCAAGGCCAACAACACGCCGACAAAACCAAACAGCTGCCCACCGGCCATCACCGCAAAAATCACTGCCACGGGGTGCAGGCCAATGCGGTCACCCAACAGATAAGGCGTTAGTAAAAATGATTCCAGCGTCTGCCCAAAACCAAACACCAGCAACACATAGAATAAGTGAATGGCATCCTGAAACTGTACCAATGCGGCAATACCGGCCACCAGCATACCGAGAATAAATCCCAGGTAAGGCACAAAACTGACCATGCCCGCCAGCATGCCAATAAGAACCGCCATATCAAGGCCCACCAGCCACAGACCAAGCGAGTAAACCGTGCCCAGCGCCAACATCACCAGCAACTGACCATGCATAAAGGCACCCAGTACCTCGTCACAATCCTTGGCCAGGCGTACCACAGCCTGTTCAGAGCGACGTGGCATCAACTCATGAATGCGCGCCACCAACAGGTCCCAGTCGCGTAACAAATAAAAGGTCAGCACCGGTATCAATACCAGATTGGCAAACCAACCCAGCAGCGCCAGGCCCGAGCGTGACACCGACCCCATTAACCCGGCGGCAACACCACCCACCGATTGCCAGTGACTGCTAATTGCCTGCTTGAGACTATCCAAGTCCCAGACTGGAATCTCGATTGAAAACTGCGTCTGCAACCATGGCAATACAGTCCCCTGCAGCCAGTCAATATAAGCCGGCAGTTTTTTCAACAAGGCCACCAACTCCTGCTGCAGAACTGGCACAACAAAGGCAACAACAATAAACAGTCCCAGAAACAGACCACAAAAAACAGTGATTACGGAGACACTGCGCGATAGTTTGCGCGCCTCCAAGCTGTCGACCAATGGATCACCGAGATAAGCCAAAGCAGCGGCCACCAGAAACGGAAACAACACCGGCGCCAACAGATATAGCAACACCAGCAGCAAAGCAACGCTGATCAGGGTGAACCACTTTTGAGAATCGCTCATCGACATAACAAATCAGTGTTTTGTACTTTTAAGGTGGTAGGCCTTCCGCCCCCAGATCCAGACATAATCCAGGCCACTTATGACGGTAGTCACAGAAACGCCATAGACCAGCCACACCAACAGGTCGGCAGGCAATGGATACAGGCCATGCGACAACACCAAGGCCAAGACCAGAACAATCTGCAAGGTTGTGTTGATCTTGCTTATCCAGGTGGGCGCCATATCGTACTGGCCGATAAAAAAATGAAATGCCGCCGCACCAACAATAATAATCAGATCCCGGCCAAACACCATTACCATCAGCCACAGCGGGATAATATCCACCAGCGCCAGACAGAGAAACGAGGTAACCAGCAGAATCTTGTCAGCCAGTGGATCAAGAATCGAACCGAGACGACTGTGCCAACCAAAGCGCTTGGCCAGATAACCATCCACGCCATCCGAGACGCCGGCCACAAAAAACAGCAATAGCGCTTCGGCAAAGCGTTGTTCCAGTAACAGATAAGCCACCGGCAGACTCAGCAGGATCCGCGCGATACTAATCAGGTTAGGCAGGTCTTTCAGGCCCAGGCTAATACCAAGCTTCATGGCAATAATTGATAGACAAAGGCCCGTCCACCGGCCAGATCATTTCCAGACAACTCAATCGCATCCCGCGACTGAAATAGTGTATTACCCAGCGACACCGCCCGCTCCAAACCAGTTGTATCGCCACGGATAGCCAGCCTGAACAAAACCTTGTCGGCAAAGACCTTGTCCACCTCAACATTGGTAACAACATCCAGCGACTCAAGATACTTCATCGCCCGGGCATAACCAGCTAGATCTTCGACCCCGGTCACCGTCAGCAAAATACTGTCTTCCGAGGTGGCGCTAAAAAGCTGAGCATAGCGTTGTGAGACTAAATCTGCAGCACCATCAACACCCAGCGTCAGCGCCTCAACCTGGTCATTCACATCACCGCTCCAGTATTCAGACTCAGCCGCAGTATGATGAAGACTCCAGCGCGCCTGCCATATGCCATCAGAAGTACGAATCAGCCGCCCCACCAGCACCGAATCGACACCATAGCGTTGCGAGGCACTTAAAATATTTTGACGAAAATCACCCCAGACATCGGCAAAACCCAACTTCATCTGATCTTCCAGATCCATCAACGGCAGTATCAACGGCAGGCCACGGCGGGTAGATTGCTCATTCAGATGGGACTCCAGTTCGGCCAAGGTGTTGGCGGCCAATAAATAGCGCGCCTGCCTATCTTCAACCGCCAGCCACAACAACACCTCGGAACGAGTTCGGCCCCACAATGGCACCTCGGCATCAATCAAGGCCCGGCTGATGGCATCACCATCAAACTTCACCACCAACTGCCGCTTATAGCCCGCCTCAATCAGGGCTGGGGTGGTTGTTAGCATCTCTTCATAATGGAATTGTTGCACCAGAGACACCGCCCGCGCCATAAAACCGGACAACCGTGGCATCTCAGGCACAGCCTGGTTACCGGTTAATTTTACCATCACTTGTGCCAGTGCCGCTGGATAGGCTTCCAGGCGCTCCTCGCGGGTCTGCCCCACCACGAGCACCTTGGCCTGATACAAACCCTCGACTTCTAGCGCATATACCGGCGGCAGCATCATGCACTGTAATAACACGATCAATCCAAGGCAGCGTTTTACCCAATTTAAAACCAAATCACACTCCGTCAATCCACTCCAAGCCCTACCAAAACAGACCTTAGCGGAATAAATATTCTAAGTTGCTGATTATATGTCGCTGTTGACGACAAGATCATTTAAAATAATACACTTTCTTTGCGCCAGCGGATATTTTGAAAGAGCGAATCACATCTATGAGTACTTCCCAGGACCCTAATAAAACATCTCTAAGCTACCGCGATGCCGGTGTCGACATCCAGGCAGGCAATGAGCTGGTCGATATCATCAAACCCATCGCCGCGCGCACCAAACGCCCCGGCGTAATGGCTGGCCTGGGTGGATTTGGCGCCATGTTCGAAATCCCTGAGAATTACAAACAACCGGTCTTAGTCTCTGGCACCGACGGCGTCGGCACCAAGCTAAAGCTGGCAATGGAAATGGGCAAACACGACACCATCGGCATTGACCTGGTGGCCATGTGTGCCAACGACCTGATCGTTCAAGGTGCCGAGCCACTGTTTTTCCTCGACTATTACGCCACCGGCAAACTCAGTCTAGAGACCGCCGCCGCCGTGGTCACAGGCATTGGCGCCGGTTGTGAGCAGTCCGGCTGTGCCCTGATCGGTGGTGAGACTGCCGAGATGCCCGGCATGTACGAAGGTGAAGACTATGACCTGGCAGGCTTCTGCGTCGGTGTAGTGGAAAAGAGCAAGATCATCGACGGCAGCAAGGTCAAGGCGGGCGATGTCATCATCGGTATCGCCTCTTCTGGTCCGCATTCCAACGGCTATTCCCTGGTTCGCAAGGTCATCGAAGTCAGTGGTGCCAAACTTGACGACGCCTTTGGTGACAGCACCCTGGGTGAGACCCTGCTGACACCCACCCGACTCTATATAAAACCACTGCTCGACCTGTTCAGCAAGATTGATGTTCACGCCCTGGCCCACATCACCGGTGGCGGCCTACTGGAAAACCTGCCTCGCGTTATGCCAGAAGGCACTCAAGCCGAGATCTCTATCAGCGCCTGGCAACAACCCGCCATCTTCGACTGGCTGCAACAACAGGGCAACATTGACCTGCATGAAATGCATCGCACCTTTAACTGCGGCATTGGCATGGCGGTGGTGGTTGCCACTGAAGATATGGACGCAACACTGAAACAATTGAACGACAATGGTGAAACCGCCTGGCACATCGGCACCATTAATGATGCAGGTACATCAGACGAAACCGTCGTTCTGAAAGACTAAGGCATGACTCAAGTAGCACAAACACCACTGCCGCTGGTGGTATTAATCTCCGGCAGCGGCAGTAATCTACAGGCCATTATCGACGCCTGTGCCAGCGGCCAGATCAACACCGAAATCAAGGCAGTCATCAGCAACAAGGCTGATGCCTTTGGCCTGAAGCGAGCCCAACGCGCCAACATTCCAACCCATGTTCTCGATCACAGCCTGTTCGGCAATCGTCAGTCATTTGACCGCGCTCTGAAAAAATTGATCGATGGTTATCAACCTCAACTGGTGGTGCTGGCCGGTTTCATGCGCATTCTTACCGAAGAATTTGTTAATCACTATCTTGGACGAATGCTCAATATTCACCCATCACTGCTACCCAGCTTTCAAGGCCTGAATACCCATCAACGTGCCTGCGAATCAGGTGTACAAGAACATGGCGTCAGCGTCCATTTTGTCACCCCGGAACTGGATGGTGGCCCGGTTGTCAATCGCGCCATCATTGAAGTCGGCAGCAGCGACACCCCCGAATCACTGTGCAAACGGGGATTGGAAGAAGAACACAAGATTTTTCCCGAAGCGATTGGCTGGTTTGCCGATGGCCGCTTGCAGTTGAACGGCAATCAGGCCATGCTCGACGGTAAACCTGTGCCGCAGCTGGAAAAAAACGTGGATGAAACCTAAGCACCAGACAAACCACTACAGTTTTAGCAGCTTACTGTTATTACTCTGCCTGGCATTATTCAACTCAGCCCAAGCGGAAAACACGCTTCCAGAATCATTTTCCGCCACCTACACCCTTCACAAAGGCCCTGTCACCCTGGCCGAAATGAAGCGCAAACTGTATAAAAATGACAACGGCAATTATGTCTACGAATCCTATTCAAAACCGGTCGGTTATGCGCGCTGGTTTACTGACAACACCCTGCTGGAAAAAACCGAATGGCGCTATCACCAGCAACAGCTCAGGCCCATCAAATACTCCTATGAGCGCAACGGCAGCAAGAAAAAACGCCACGTCATACTCAATTTTGACTGGGAAAAAATGCGCGTTACCAATGATATCAATAATGACCCCTGGTCGATGAAGATAACTGAAGGCACCCTGGATAAATTGCTCTACCACCTGGCGGTAATGCATGACCTGTCCAATGGACAAAAATCGCCTGAATACCAGATTGCCGATGGCGGTAGACTAAAGAACTATAGCTTTAGCAATCTGGGCCAAGAGACCATTCGCACCGATCTAGGCAGATTCGAAACCATCAAGCTCAAGCGACCCGGCAAGCGCGACACCATTCTCTGGTGCGCCAAGGAGCTTGGCTACCTACCAGTCAAACTAGTGCAAGAAGAAAACGGAGTTGAGCTGACACTGACACTAAAGTCAGTAACTGGTCTACCTGCAAAAACAATCAAGCCCGCGGCAGAGTAACGCCTGTCTGGCCCTGATATTTACCACCACGATCACCATAAGAGACATCACAAATCTCATCCGACTCAAAGAACAGCATCTGCGCCACGCCTTCATTAGCGTAGATCTTGGCTGGCAGTGGTGTGGTATTTGAAAACTCCAAGGTCACATGCCCTTCCCATTCTGGTTCCAGCGGCGTGACATTGACGATAATGCCGCAACGGGCATAAGTCGATTTACCCAGACAAATCGTCAGCACACTGCGAGGAATGCGGAAAAATTCAACCGTACGCGCCAAAGCAAAGGAGTTAGGTGGGATAATGCAAACATCGGACTTCACATCGACAAAGCTGTTGTCATCGAAATTCTTCGGATCAACAATCGCAGAATTGATATTGGTGAAAATCTTGAATTCATCTGAGCAGCGCACGTCATAGCCGTAGCTGGAAGTACCGTATGAGATAAGTCGTTCACCGGCTTTTTCACGCACCTGACCTGGCTCAAACGGCGCTATCATGCCTTCGTTTTCCGCCATGCGGCGAATCCACTTATCCGACTTAATGCTCATGCTGATGAATTCCGGTTTGCTGCAAAGCGACATATTGTAGCGTAGGCTGCGCACTGCGCACCATTTTTTCTATTCACGCAATGTGGCGCATAGCCGTAGGGTGCGCACCGCGCACCATTAGTGTCAGCGTTACCCCATGCTCATGGTGCGCGATGCGCACCCTACGTATTTTGAATCACAATATTGGGAAACTTACTACTGTAATCCTTGGCCTGTAGCGCCAGCTTAGCCGCTACCTTGCGCGCAATCCCGCCATAGGCCTGGGCCACGGAACCCTCAGGATCGGCCACCACGCTGGGTTTACCGCTATCGACACTTTGGCGAATATTGATATCCAACGGCAAGGAACCAAGCAGATCTATATCATAATCCTGGGACATCTGCTGACCACCACCGGCACCGAAGATGTGCTCCTCGTGACCACACTGACTACAGATATGGGTACTCATGTTCTCCACCACACCCAATACTTTCACATTAACCTTCTCGAACATCTTCAAGCCCTTGCGGGCATCAAGCAGGGCAATGTCCTGTGGTGTGGTGACGATCACCGCACCACTGACCGGAATCTTTTGCGACAGGGTCAGCTGCACATCACCCGTGCCAGGCGGCATATCGATCAGCAGATAATCAAGCTCGCCCCAGTTGGTATCACGCAGCAACTGCTCCAACGCCTGGGTGACCATCGGCCCACGCCAGACCATTGGTGTTTCATCATCAATCAGAAAACCTATCGACATCGCCTCCACGCCATGGGCATGCATCGGCTCCATGGTCTTGCCATCCGCAGACTCAGGCCGCCCCTCAATGCCGAGCATGCGCGGCTGACTCGGACCATAGATATCCGCATCCAGCACCCCGACCTTGGCACCCTCTTTAGCCAGCGCCAATGCCAGATTGACGGTGGTAGTGGATTTGCCGACACCACCCTTGCCGGAGGCAATGGCAATCACATTCTTAATGTTGTCAAAGGCCTTCACGCCAGGCTGCACCGAACGCGCCATCACCTTCCAGCCGGTAGTCACACTGACATCAGCGGCCAGCGATGTAAGCTGCTCAACCACTTGCTGCTCAAGCGCGGCCAAATAACTGTCGGCCGGATAACCCAGCTCGATCTGCACGGTAAGCTTGTCGCCATCAATATCAATCGTCTTGACCGACTTGGCCGAAACCAAATCTGTGTTTGTGTTTGGATCAACAATCTGCTGCAAGACTGCCTCGACTGCGGATTTCGTTAACGCGGACATATTTAATTCTTCCTTTGGCAATACTTCGTTTCAAAACTGACCATAATTTACCACATCTGCAAACTCAGGATTAACTCTTTAGACTAGTTTTAAATAGGGTGTAACCCCACATTTCTACAGACATTTCAGCCTAAAACAGTCGCCACAGAGGTGATTCCATTTAGGGTATAATCGCTGAATTTAGCCATGCAAACGGATCAAAGTCGCCAGATGTCAGCAAAACCAAGAAAAATCCTTGTCACCAGCGCCCTGCCCTATGCCAACGGTTCCATCCATCTGGGCCACCTGGTTGAATATATCCAAACCGACATCTGGAGTCGCTTCCAACGCATGTCTGGCAATGAATGCCATTACGTCTGCGCCGACGACACCCACGGCACGCCAATCATGTTGCGTGCCGAACAGGAAGGCATCACCCCCGAGGCGCTGATCAAACGTGTTCACAACGAACACTTTACTGACTTCAAAGATTTCGACATCGCCTTTGATAACTACTACTCGACTAATTCAGACGAGAACCGCGACCTGTCACAAGCCATTTATCGACACCTCAAAGCCAATGACCTGATCGACATTCGCACCATCGAACAACTCTATGATCCGCAAAAACAGATGTTTCTGCCGGATCGTTTCGTCAAAGGCAGCTGCCCCAAGTGCAAGGCCGAAGACCAGTATGGCGACTCCTGCGAAGTCTGTGGCGCCACCTATAGCCCAACCGAACTGATCAATCCATATTCCGCAGTCTCAGGCGCCACGCCGGTGATGAAAGAGTCGGAACACCACTTTTTCAAGCTGGGCGAATGCGAAAATTTTCTCAAGCAGTGGCTATTGGAAAGCGGTGACAAAGCCCCACTACAGGCCGAGGCCACCAACAAGATTAGCGAGTGGTTTGAGTCCGGCCTGAAAGACTGGGATATCTCCCGCGATGCCCCCTATTTCGGTTTCGAGATCCCTGACGCACCGGGTAAATATTTCTACGTCTGGCTCGATGCACCAATCGGTTACATGGCCAGTTTCAAGAACCTGTGCGACAAAAAAGGCCTGGATTTCGACAGCTACTGGAAGCCCGGCTCTGATGCCGAGGTCTATCACTTCATCGGCAAGGACATTCTCTATTTTCACGCCCTGTTCTGGCCAGCAACGCTGAAGTTCAGCGGTTACCGCACCCCCACCAAGGTCTGCGTCCACGGCTTTTTGACCGTCAACGGCCAGAAGATGTCCAAGTCGCGCGGCACCTTCATCATGGCCCGCACCTATTTGAACCACCTCAAGCCTGAGTATCTGCGCTACTACTTTGCCGCCAAGCTTAGCGACCGGATCGAAGATATCGACCTCAATATGGAAGACTTCGTTGCCCGGGTTAACAGCAACCTGGTCGGCAAGTACATCAACATCGCCTCACGCTCAGCCGGTTTCATCAAGAAACGTTTTGATAACCAACTCAGCAGTGAGCTGGATGCTGCTGGCCAAACCATGTTGCAGACCATCCAGGCTAAACAGGCCGACATCGCCGCCCTCTATGAGGCACGCCAATTCAGTGAAGCCATGCGCGAAATTATGGCCCTGGCCGACATCGCCAACGAATATGTTGACGAAACCAAGCCCTGGGTGCTGGCCAAGGAAGAAGGCCAGCAAGAAAACCTGCACCAGATTTGCACCTCGATAGTGAATGCCTTCCGTCTGCTGACCATCTACCTGAAACCGGTGTTGCCACCGCTGACGGAGCAGGTTGAGGATTTTCTCAATATCGAGCCACTGCAATGGTCTGATAGCGAGTCGCTGCTGCTTGGTCATGAGATCAAACCCTACAAACACATGATTACCCGCATCGAACAGAAACAGATCGATGCCCTGCTGGCCGAGAGCGCCGAGAGCCTCAAGGCACAACAGCCCTCACCTGCCCGCCACGGTGAGCAACAGCAAAATAAAGAAGAAAAGCTGATGACTGAACCTACAGATGACACTATCCAATTTGACGACTTTGCCAAGGTCGACCTGCGCATCGCCAAGATCGTCAAAGCCGACCATGTCGAAGGCGCTGACAAACTGCTGCAACTGACCCTGGATATTGGCGAAGAAAAAACCCGCAACGTCTTCGCCGGCATCAAGTCAGCCTACGCCCCGGAAGACCTGGAAGGCAAACTGACCGTCATGGTGGCCAACCTGGCGCCGCGCAAGATGCGTTTTGGCCTGTCTGAAGGCATGGTGTTGGCCGCTGGCCCGGGCGGCAAAGAGCTGTGGATACTTGAGCCACACGCAGGCGCTCAGCCCGGTATGAAGGTGAAATAAGCCAGGCTCAATATAATCAAACCATATAACGTATATGATTTGAATGTTGATTATTAAATAAAGGACGCCTAATATACGCGAGGCATTTTTAGTAGGTTATCTGCCCTCTCCCTGCCAGCATCAACATGCAGGCTCAGCACTAGCCTTTAATTGAAAACGGATATGACCGAATACGCCCTGATCCTAGTCAGCACCGTGCTGGTAAACAACTTTGTCCTGGTCAAGTTTCTTGGCCTGTGTCCGTTTATGGGCGTCTCGAAAAAACTGGAGACGGCTACCGGCATGGCCCTGGCCACTACCTTTGTACTAACGCTCTCCTCCGTCTGCAGTTACCTGGCCAATGAATACCTGCTGGCTCCCCTGGGACTGGAATACCTGCGCACCATCACCTTCATCCTGGTGATCGCCGTGGTGGTGCAGTTCACCGAGATGGTAGTGCACAAAACCAGTCCTCTGCTGTACAAGGTACTGGGCATCTTCCTGCCGCTGATCACCACCAACTGCGCCGTACTGGGCGTGGCCCTGCTCAATGTTCAGGAGGAGCACGGTTTTATCGAATCGGCCATTTACGGCTTTGGTGCTGCGGTCGGTTTTTCGTTGGTGCTGATCCTGTTTGCCGCCATGCGTGAACGCATCACCGTCGCTGATGTACCCGTCGCCTTTCGCGGCCCGGCCATCGCCCTGATTACCGCCGGCCTGATGTCCATGGCCTTCATGGGTTTTTCAGGCTTAGTGAAGGTCTAGCGATGTTGACTGCTGTACTGGCGCTCACCGCCCTCGCTATCGTCTTCGGCCTGCTGCTCGGCTTTGCCGCCGTACGTTTCAAGGTTGAAGGCGACCCATTGGTAGACCAGATCGACGCCATTCTGCCTCAGACCCAGTGTGGTCAGTGCAGTTACCCTGGTTGTCGCCCCTATGCCGAGGCCATCGCCAATGATGGTGCCGAAATTAATCGCTGCCCACCTGGCGGCGAAACCACGATCATCGCCCTGGCCGACCTGCTTGGCCGCGAACCGATCCCGCTCGATGAAGAAGTGGGCGAGGAAAAACCAAAGACTGTTGCGATCATCCGGGAAGATACCTGTATCGGTTGCACACTTTGCATCCAGGCTTGCCCGGTAGATGCCATCCTCGGTGCCGCCAAGCAGATGCACAGCGTCATCGAGTCCGAGTGCACCGGCTGTGAGCTGTGTCTGGAACCCTGCCCGGTGGACTGCATCGACATGGTGCCGGTGACAGAAGACATTTTCCACTGGAAGTGGCCCTACCCTGACGAAACAGCCGCGGAGGCAAAACCATGATCCGCCAGCTTTTCAACTTCAAGGGCGGCGTTCACCCACCCCAACACAAACATAGCTCCACAGCACAGCCAATCCGCCCAGCAACCCTGGCCAAGCAATTGGTTTTGCCACTGCATCAACACATTGGCGAATCAGCTGTGCCAATCGTCGAGGTCGGCGATCATGTACTGAAGGGGCAAAAGATCGCCCGTGCCGAAGGTTATGTCAGCGCCTCGGTGCATGCCTCCAGCTCCGGCACGGTCGTCGCCATTGAAGAACGGCCCATTCCACACCCATCCGGTCTCAACGCCCAGTGCATCGTCATTGACACCGACGCTGAAGACCGCTGGATAGAGCACGGCGCTCCAGTAACACCTTATACCGAGATGCCAGCCAGCCAGCTGCGTAACTTGATTCGTACTTCAGGCATTGTCGGCCTGGGCGGAGCTGGCTTTCCCTCTTACATCAAACTCAATCCGGCTGGCTGCCAGATAGACACCTTGATTCTGAATGGCGTCGAGTGTGAACCCTATATTAGTTGCGATGACATGCTGATGCGTGAACGGCCGGAGCAGATCATCGCCGGCGCCAAGATCATGCGCCATGCCCTGCAAGCCAAACAGGTGTTGATTGCCATTGAAGACAACAAACCCGAAGCCTATGCCGCCCTGGTCGATGTCTGCGCCGGTGAAGATTTCGAGGTGGTGCAGGTACCGACCCTTTACCCTCAGGGCAGCGAAAAACAGCTGATCAAGGTACTGACAGACAAAGAGGTGCCCAGCAATGGCCTGCCAGTGCAAATCGGCATCGTGGTTCACAATGTCGGTACCGCGGCAGCAATACACAATGCCATCGACCTAGGCAAACCCCTAACCTCGCGCATCGTCACCATCACTGGCGATGGTGTGGCCGAGCCTTGCAATCTAGAGGTGCCATTCGGCACACCGATGCAACACCTGCTGGATCAGTGCGGCGGCCTGCGCAACGATGTTGATCGCATCATCATGGGCGGACCGATGATGGGCTTTGCCATGCACAGCACAGCCATTCCGGTGGTCAAGACCACCAACTGCATCCTTGCCGCCACCAAGGATAATGTCACCCCGCCATCAGACGTCATGCCCTGCATCCGCTGCGGTGCCTGCGCCGATGTCTGTCCGGTGGAACTGCTACCGCAACAACTACAGTGGTTTGCCCGTGCCAAGGAGTTTGACCGCGCCCAGGAATACAATCTGTTTGACTGCATCGAATGTGGCTGCTGCTCCTATGTCTGTCCCAGCAACATTCCACTGGTACACTTTTATCGTTACGCCAAGACCGAGATCTGGTCACAGGAACGGGAAAAGGAAAAGGCTGACCAGGCACGCCAACGGCATGAGTTCCGCCAATCACGCATCGAACGTGAGGCCGCGGAGAAAGCCGCTCGACTAGCCAAGAAAAAAGCCGCCGCCCAGGCGGGTGGTGGCGATAAACAAGCGGCTATTCAGGCTGCCATGGCACGAGCCAAGGCCAAGAAACACGCCCAGGGCAGCGGGCCAAAGAACACCGACAACCTGACCGAGTCGCAACAGCAACAGGTCAATAAGGCCGATGAGATGCGCGCCAAGGCACAGCAGATTGCTGAAAGTCGTCGCGCCCAGGCGCAAGCAGCCATGACTGACAAGCCTGGCAATACAGCCAAATCAGATTCAGACAATCAAGCAGCCAAGGACGAAAAAGAATAACGCCATGCTGTTGAATACGCCCAGCTCGCCCCACTTCCACGGTCCATCTACCGTTACCAAGGTCATGCTGCGCGTGGCATACGCCCTGATTCCGGGCATGCTGATCTACAGCTGGCTGTTTGGCTGGGGGGTGATCATCAATGTCCTGCTGGCCTCGGTTACCGCCCTGGCAACCGAGGCACTAATGTTGCGCCTGCGGCAACGGCCGGTGAAGATGTTTCTGACCGATGGCAGCGCCCTGGTCACCGCCCTGTTGCTTGGTCTGGCCCTGCCGCCACTGGCGCCGTGGTGGATGGTACTAATCGGCACCGCCTTTGCCATCATCTTCGCCAAGCATCTCTATGGTGGACTTGGCTTTAACCCCTTCAACCCGGCCATGGTCGGTTATGTCATGTTATTGATCTCGTTCCCTCGCGAGATGACCAGCTGGCCCGCGCCACTATCGCTGAGTGAAGTACATCTAACACTGAGTCAGTCACTGGCCTATGTCTTCGGTGGCAACCTGCCCGCTGGCATCAAGCTCGACGCTCTGACCATGGCCACACCACTCGACGCACTCAGAACAGAACTAAGCCTCAACAAGACCATGGAGGAGATCACCGCCAGCCCGATTTTCGGCAGCATAGCAGGCAGCGGCTGGGAATGGATCAACATCGCCTTTCTCGCCGGCGGCCTATGGCTGATGTACAAAAACATCATCAGCTGGCATGTGCCCGCCGCTATGCTTGGCAGCCTGGCGCTGATCTCGCTGGCATTTTATTTCATTGAGCCAGCGACCTATGCCTCACCACTGTTTCATCTGTTCAGCGGGGGGGCCATCCTCGGCGCATTCTTTATCGCCACCGACCCGGTCAGCGGCGCCACCACGCCCAGGGGCAGGATCTACTTCGGCATTGGCGTGGGTGTGCTGACCTATGCCATCCGCAGCTGGGGCGGTTATCCCGATGCAGTTGCCTTTTCTGTTTTACTGATGAACATGGCCGCCCCGACCATCGACCACTACACTCGACCACAGGTATTTGGACATGGAGGCAAATAGACCGTGTTAGGCCGACAAATGCTGATCGCCGCAGCCATCCTCGGCACCTTTGCCATGCTGGGTGCCGGACTGGTGGGCATCACCTTTGAAAGCACCAAGGACCGCATCGCCGCCAACGAAAAGGCATTCCTGCTGCGCACCCTCAATGAAATGGTGCCGGCCGAGGCCTATGATAACGATATCTACAACGACAAGATCGTGGTGCACTCCAAGCAATTGCTGGGGACTGATGAAGGGCTAACCATTTATCGTGCCCGCAAAAATGGCAGACCAGTGGCAGCCATCATGACCGCCCATGCCCCAGATGGTTATAACGGCACCATCAAACTACTGGTGGCGGTCGACCTGGCCGGTCAGATTGGCGGGGTGCGGATACTGGCCCACAAGGAAACCCCCGGCCTTGGCGACGGCATTGAAGTTGAGCGTTCGCCCTGGATAGAGCAGTTTTATGGTTACTCGCTCAACGCACCTGATACACAAGGTTGGAAAGTGAAAAAGGACGGCGGCGTCATTGACCAGTTTACCGGCGCTACCATCACCCCAAGGGCCGTAGTCAAGGCTATCCATAGAGCGCTGATATTCTATTTTTTAAATAGAGAGGGCTTATTTGCGCCAGCTGATTCCATAAGAGAAATTCAGCCTCCCAACAGAGCAGGAGCCAAGTAACATGGATAAATCCTATAGTGAGATTAACCGTGAAGGTCTATGGTCTAATAATGTCGCCCTGGTCCAGGTTCTCGGCCTTTGTCCTCTGCTAGCAGTCACGGCAACCACCATCAACGGCCTGGGGCTGGGCATTGCGACAATGCTAACATTGGTGCTTTCCAGCCTAATCGTTTCACTCATTCGCAATTCCGTTAAACCGGAAGTACGCATTCCAATCTTCGTTATGATCATTGCCGCGGTGGTCACGGCGATTGAACTGGCCATGAATGCCTACTTTCATGAGCTGTATAAAATACTTGGCATCTTTGTGCCGCTGATCGTTACCAACTGTGCCATCCTTGGTCGCGCCGAAGCATTCGCCTCCAAGACCACACCCG
>Ga0316204_10008133_pt1 | contig 14829 bp, 13 predicted proteins | sample 6monrhotite_MG_2_FD_205661 | JGI IMG/M metagenome (GOLD analysis project Ga0316204, IMG submission 205661) | Microbial mat bacterial communities from mineral coupon in-situ incubated in ocean water Damariscotta River, Maine, United States -... | ecosystem: Environmental > Aquatic > Marine >...
GCCATACATGGCATAGAGCACGCCGATAATGATGCCGAGGAACGGCAGAACACGGGGCAGGATCTCGAACCGTTCGGCCCAGGTGTAGCTGCCTGCGCCCAGGCGCGATGCCTCGCCGGATTTCCAAGTGGAGTAAAGCGACCAGGCCATGAACAATGTCACCAGCAACAGACCGGGGATCACACCGGCCAGGAACAGGCGACCAATCGAGGTTTCGGTGGCAATGCCGTAGACGATCATCGTGACCGAAGGGGGGATGAGAATGCCCAGCGTGCCGCCCGCTGCGATCGAGCCCGCCGCGACGCCATCAGGATAGCCGCGCTTGCGCATTTCCGGGATGCCCATCTTGCCGATAGCGGCACAGGTCGCAGGCGAAGAGCCGGACATGGCAGCAAACAACGCACAGGCCCCCAGGTTCGATACAACCAGGCCGCCGGGGACACGGGTCAGCCAGCGCTCCAGTGCTTCGTACAGATCGGCCCCTGCCCGGGTCGAGGCGATGGACGCCCCCATGATGATGAACATCGGGATCGACAGGAGCGCAAAGTTGTCAAGTTTGCCAAACAACAGTTCGGGCATCAGTTCGAGAGAGCGCGCGCCATCAAAAACCAGCAGGAAACCAGCGGAGACGATCAGCAGGCCAATGGCCACGGACACGCCAGAGAAAAGTACGAGGATGGTGACAATCGCCACGATTGCCCCAAGCAAAAGCGGATCCATTAGGTGTCCTCCAGTCCAAAGGGTTTGTCGACGCCGGTCAAAACCGCCACCAGGTCAGCGATCAATTGCAAAAGCAGCAGGCCAAAGCCCACTGGCAGCGCCAGGTAGGGGATCCACAGGCGCACCCCCCAGACAGTGTCGGAACGCCAGCCGCGATCCCAGGCAAAGTGCCAGTAATCATAGCCGTAAAACAGCATGATCGAGACGATGCTGATCGACAGGACCGACGTGAGAATGGCCATGAAAAACCGTGGGCGCGGCGGCAGCGCGAGCGGAATAAGGTCGACATTCACGTGTCCGCGCAACCGCTGCACATAGGGCAGACCGACCAATGTTGCGGCGATGACCAGATAAATAACGGCTTCGGTTTGCCATATGGTCGACCCGTTCAGAACAAAGCGCACGATGATCATTTGGCAGGTGATGGCGACGGCAGAGACGATCATGCCCGCCGAACACCAGCCAGCCAATGTTGAAAGCGCCGCGACGACGCGAAGGAAAAGATTGTTCCCCGTATGGGAAGCAACGGCGGAGCCATGACCAGCCATGTGCACCTCCTGATGTTATTGGAACGGTAAATAAATGAAAAGCGGGGCGGATTTTCATCCACCCCGAGTGGCGGTCATTCGACAGCCAGTGCCAGGTCGAGCAATGCCTGCCCATCCGCGACTTCTTCGACAAATTTTGCGTAGGAGGTTTCCATCGCCAGCGCACGCCAGGCATCAAAATCCTCGACACTCATCTCGGCAATCTCGACGCCGGCCTCGCGGAAGACCTTGGCCGAGGCAGCATCCTGGCTCTTGGCCTCTTCCATGTAGAAGGCCTCAGCCTTTTCGGCGGCGGCGACCAGCGCGTTTTGTTGCGCTTCGCTCAGGCCATCAAACGTGCGCTTATTCATCAAGAGTGGCTGATACATGAACCAAAGCGCAACATCACCCGCCGGCGTGTAACAGCTGACCTGCTCGTAGATGCGGTAGCTGACGAAAGACGACGAAGAGGTGTTTGCAGCCTGCAGAACACCCGTCTGCATCGCATTGTAGATCTCGGAGGACGCCATCGACGCGATGGATGCATCGGCACCGGCTAACATTTGTTCAAACGACTTGCCAGCCGCGCGGGTCTGCAACCCTTTGACGTCTTCGGGTTTGGTGATGCACTTGTCCTTGCCGGCAAAGCCACCTGCCAGATAACCGTGAACCAAAACCATCACGTCATCTTCCGCCATCTTCGCTTCCAGCGCTTCCATAAAGGGAGAATGCGACAGACGCGCTGCGTGATCATGGTTTTTCACCAAGCCGGGCATCAGGGTCAAATTGTAGGCGGGCTGTTGACCACCGGCGTAGGACAGCGGCAGAACTGTCATGTCCAACTGGCCTCGGCTGAGCGGCTTGTACTGCTCGCGCGGCTTGAACAGCGATTTAGACCCGAAGATTTTGATTTCGAGATCGACCCCGGCTGCCGCGACTTCATCGGCGACGATCTGCGCGACCTGATGGCGAATGTCTTTGCTTGACCATTGGTGCGACAGGCGAAGCTCAGTTGCTCCTGCCAATGTGCCCATGGAAGCAAGCGCCAGAGCGGCGACAGCGGTGTTCAGAATGGGTTTCATGTTATCCTCCTCCAAGAATCCAACCCGGAATACACCAGGTTGGCCCTAACGATAGGTGGGGTGTGTTTTTTAAGTCAAGTATCTTGTATACAATAACAACAATCTTGAGCTTCAATTTCATGTTTGGTAATGCAATTATATGGAAAAACGTCGTGCCGATATCATCGCAGAGCAGCTCGAAGAGCGCATTTTTGATGGAACCTATACGGACGGAGATCGGCTGGACGAAGTTCGTATTGCCGAACAGTTCGGCGTGTCCAGAACACCTTTGAGGGAAGCATTACAACGACTTGCACGCTCTGGGTTGGTAGAATTGGTTCCCCGGCGCGGCGCTTTCGTTCGTCAGCCTGGCCCGGTTGAACTCTTGGAAATGTTTGAAGTCATGGCGGAAGTCGAAGCTGTCTGTGGGCGCCTTGCTGCAAAGCGCATTTCTGACGAAGCTCTGGCAGATTTGCATGATGCAAATGACAGGTGCCAAGCGGCTGTTGAGGCACAAGACCCCGACACCTACTACAGCGAGAACGAGCGATTCCATAAAATTATATACCGGGAGTCAGGCAACGGCTTCCTGGAATCCGAGACTGGACTTCTGCACCGACGCCTCCAGCCCTTCCGGCGTCAACAGCTGAGACTACGCGGCCGCATGGTGCAATCCATGAGCGAGCACAAAATCATCCTGGAAGCCTTGGAACAGGGCGACTCTGAGGCAGCAGCTGACGCGCTGCGTGGTCATGTGGCGATCCAGGGAGAGAAATTTCACAGTCTGATGGCAACCCTCAAAAACGCCGCCCCATGACGGCTTGGGGAGCGCCCCATCCTGGTGCCCGGCCCTCCTTCATTCTTTACAGCAACATTTTTTCCCTACCGACCAGACCAACAGCAAAGAACAGGTTTTCACGCTGCATCGCAGCGGCTCAAACCTGTTCAGATTGTTTAAGATGACCCTCCAGGCCGGTTTTCACTCTGCCCCAGGTCTGCTGCAGCTTGGCCAGCGGCGGTTTTTCATCGGTTTGCTGCACCTCAATTTCAATCAGAGCCCCACGCAGATCCAGCTGACCTAGAACCGCTGCAGATCCAGCCAGGCGATGGGCCTCTTTGCGATGGGCATCAAGCAGTTGAGACACGCCAGCCAGCACATCCAAAAAGCTGTCGACCTCTGCGATAAAGGTATTCAGAAAACCCGTTGCCCGCTCAGCCCCAAGGGCGTCAAAGAATTGCGCGATATCGGATTGGTCTTGATCAGCTTCGCCAGCTTGGGCCGGGGCTGTATATCGCGCAACCAGAACTGAGAGATCCTTATTGCTGACCGGTTTTGTCGCCACTTCGGCAAAGCCCGCCTTGAGAATGCGCGCATGGTCTTCCGGGGCCGTATGGGCGGTCAGGGCGACAATCTCCACATCCTGAGCAAGGTTTTCACCGCGTATCCGACGGATTGCTTCGATGCCATCCACCTCGGGCATGCTGATATCCATCAAAACAAGGTCAAACCGCTGCTGCCTGCATGTCTCTACCGCAGCGGCGCCACCTGACGCGACCGTGACCTGATGCCCCTGTTTCTCAAGCATCCGCTGAAACAGCTCGCGATTGATGTCGTTGTCTTCCACCACCAAGATCTTGGCAGAATGCTCCTGGGCCTGTTCGATAGCGGGATCGGCGACGGGCAGCGACTGGGCTGTGGGCAGCGGCAGGACGAGAGAGAACAAACTGCCCTCGCCCAATTCGCTTTCACAGGTGATGGTCCCCCCCATTGCCTCGACGATACGGCGGGTGATTGCCAGGCCCAGGCCAGTGCCTTCGCTGCTACGCTGATAACTGGAATCCAAGGTGATAAAGTCTTCAAAAATCCGGTTGAGGTTATTCTTGGCAATGCCCTCGCCGGTATCAGCAACGTGAAACTCGATCTGGCCTGCTGTGGCGTTGGGATGGACATCAATCATAACCCCACCATCACGCGTGAATTTGATCGCATTGCCAATCAGATTAAGCAGAGCCTGTTGCAGCGCCCGCGGCCGCCCGGTCACCATTTCCGCCCCGTCGTCGATGCCATAGCTCAGGGTCAAATCATTGCCGTTTGAACGCGCTGGGGCCTTTTGGCTTTCCACCAGACCTTCCACCAATTCGCGCAGATTAAAGACGCTCTCATTTTCGGTTTCGATACCGGCTTCCAGGCTCGACAACTGCAAGACATCATTGACGTGATGAAGCAGCAACTCACCGGACACCAACATCGCATCAAGGTAACGGCGTTGCTCGCTGTCTGGCTCCATTTGCTTCAGCAATTCAATGGAACTCAGGATCCCGGTCAGGGGCGTGCGCATTTCATGGCTCATCACCGTTAGCAAATTGGCCTTGGCACGCTCTCCCGCCAGGGCATCATCACGGGCCCGGCGCAGCTCTTCCTCTACGGCAATGCGATCGGAAATATCACGAATATAGCCAACATAGGCTTGGTCGGTTTCGCTGCGACTGACGGAAAGCGACATCTCCATCGGGAAGATCTCGCCTGACTTTCTTTGCGCCTGCAGCTGGACCCGCCCCCGACCCGCCACCCGGGGACTGAGTTTTTTTTCCAAACGTTTCATTCCCACGCGATGGACCTCGCGCAGATGTGGAGGAATGATCAACTCATCCATTTTCGCCCCCATGACCTCCTCGCGCCGGTAGCCAAAAATCGCTTCGGCGGCACCGTTAAAGGCAAGGATGCGGCTTTCTTGGTCAATCATCAAAATGGCATCAAGCGAAGACGAAATCATCGCCTCCATACGAGACGAGGCCTTACTGCGCTCTTCCGCCAGTCTGCGCCCCCGGCGATACATCCACCCAGACAGCAAGGCAGTGACCGCCAACGCTATGATCAGGGCCAAAAGCACCACCGCCAACCGCCACATGATCGCAAACAACTGCAAACGCTTGCTTTCGGTATCTTCGACCTGGATGACCACGCCAAAAAGCGCCAGTTCGCGCACGTCATCGCCATTGTGTAGCAGGTGCATCGCGATCAGATGGCGGTTCTGCATCAGCTGCTGATCTGGCACGTCAATCAACTCGACAAGGGACTCCAGGCGTCCCTGCAACCGGCCGAGCAGCTTACCACCTGCTGGCGAATTGCGCAGATCAGCAAAAAGCGGACCTTCAACAAAGGTGGCTATGCGACTGTAATATACGTCGAATTGACGCCGCAGAGCGGTGATACCTCCGGGTTCTTCCGCCGCGTCAAGGGCCGCCTCCAGCTTCAGATGGTCGACTTCGGCCTGGGACAGGACCCACTGCATATTGTCGGTTGCCGCCGTCGACAGCCCCTCCAGGCGCTGCACAACCTCATGGCCAAGACGCATCGACTGCAGGGTCAGCAGCGGCAGCACCATCAGCGCCATGAGGAGCAGGATCTTTGTCACCCGCGGCCAGTTTCCGGGGCCAAGCCTGCCCCAAGAGAACGCTCCAGCCGCCTTCCTGGGGAAGGCGGCCTTGGGACGTGCGTTCTTTTGGTTTCGGATCTGCCCGGCTGTCTGTCTCATTCAGATTTTTGCCCCAGGGTCAGGTGGCTCAGCTGCCAAATGCTGCGCGAATAAACTGCCTCGGTGCGGTAGGACAGGTTCTGGTCATAGGGATAAATCAGCCACAGCGGCCCCTTGCCCCGCAGCGACATGGTTTTGCCATTGCGCAGATAGGCAACAATTGGCCCGCCAGCAACAGCATCAGACAGCGGCACCTCAACCATATAATCATTGACGGCGCGCGCCTCGATGGTGACACCCGCTGTCTGCGCCGACACATCGAAATGCGCCAGCAGATCCGCCAGCGGCACACCGGTGAAGCTTTGGGTCCCAGTTGTCCAGATGGTGGAGGTTTCAAAGTGCTCTGCGGTAAAGGCCTGCAAGTCTTGCAGTGTCAGGTGCTCTTCCCGCGCCCCGTCGCCTTCGATCGAAACGGTGAGCAAAACCTCACCCTGATGCGCTGGGGCCGCATCTTCGGTTGCCGTACCTGCCAAGGCTGTACCAACCCCAAACAGGCCCACAAGTGCTGCAAGCGCCCCACTAAAAGCCAGGGACAACAACTTCTTACCGCCTATCATCATCTATCTCTCCAATACCGGTACAAAATGCGTTCTGGGGTTTCCCAACAGTCAGCACCCTCTGTGCTGTCTACGCTATCTGCGATTGAAAAAAGCCTAACATATCTCCGCCTTGGGACTATCTACGCCTGCGGATAGTGCCCTATCCTTCCGTATAGGTGGGATATCCAAGGGTCTAGAATCCCGACCATTGAGGGCCCTATTCAGGGTAAAAGAGCACCAGGTAAACGCCGCATTATTGAGCCTTTTTCATCTATAAGAACCGTTCCTTCTGGGCCTTGGGGCGCCAGCCAGCAAAATAGGCTCATTCGCAACATCGGCGCCGGCGCGCTGGAAAATCTTCTCTCAAATTGATCCAAAATCTTGATGGATTTGAAACACTTCCAATTGTAAGCTTACCTAAGACAACTCGAACTTGGTTAAGGTTTTCATGCGTATTTTGTTAGCAGACGATCACGATATGGTCCGTGAAACCATCTCTGCCTACCTCGAAAGCAAAGGCGATGCCGCCGTGTTTTTGGCGACAGATCTGGCTGGTGCTCTGGACCAAATCAACAGGGATGGCCCCTTTGATCTTGTCTTGTTGGATTACCAAATGCCCGGCATGCATGGGCTTGCGGGGCTGACCCAGGCGATCGCTGCCAATGGCGGCAAGGGCGTTGCAATTCTGTCCGGCAATGCCCCAGCGCAAACCGCCCAGGACGCACTCAAACTGGGGGCGATAGGCTTTATTCCCAAAACCATGGGCGCCCAGTCGCTGCTCAATGCGGTCCGCTTTATGGCCGCCGGAGAGATCTACGTTCCCGTAGACCTGATGCGCCCAGAACCCGCAGCCCCTGCACATCCTCTGGCGGAAAAACTCAGCCCGCGCGAAAATGAGGTCCTCTCCGGGCTGTGCAAAGGCCAATCCAACAAAGAGATCGCGCGTGACCTTGATCTGCAGGAAGTCACGATCAAGCTGCATGTCCGGACGCTGTGCCGCAAGCTGGACGCAAAAAACCGCACCCAGGCAGCAATGATCGCTAAAGAAGCAGGCCTGTACTAAACGCATTTCCAAAGCCCGCGCAGGCCCAAAGAAGCCAAACCAGTCGCAGCCGTTTTACAGACCCTCTGCCGGTCCCCTACGACACCTTGGCAGGCAAGGCCGCGTAGCCGCGAAAACGCATGCGCCCACCATCCCGTCGCCCTGCTAGGATCTGATAAGTGGGAAAGCGCGCCAAAAACCGCTCGAGGGCAATTTTTCCTTCCAGCCGCGCCAAGGTCAGCCCCACACAAACATGTGGACCGCCAGCAAAGGCAAGGTGACGGTTGGGTTTACGCCCAATGTCAAACACCTGCGGATCGGCAAAGATCTCTGGGTCGCGATTGGCCGCACCAATGAGAAGATGCAGATTGCTGCCACGTGGAATGACGACACCACCGATTTCAACCATGGCCGTGGTTTCGCGGTTGCCCAGCTGATTGGGCGAGCGAAAGCGCAGCACCTCCTCTATGGTCGTCTTGATCAGATCCGGCTGCGCCAGAAGCCGGATGCGTTGTTCCGGGAAATCATGCAGCAGTGCCAGGGCGTTGCCAATCAAGTTTGTGGTGGTCTCATGCCCCGCATTCAAAATGAAAATACAGTTTTGGATCAGCTCGATCTCGCTTAACCGCTCGCCCGCGGCCTCGCTTTTTTCATCGCCAATGAGCCGGGTCAGGACATCGGTTTCCGGATCCCCCGGCGTTGCCCTGCGCCGGGCAATAAGATCCTGCAGATAGGCCTTGAACTCCTCGACCGCCCGATGCCCCAAGGCCAGCTCCGCCTCGGTCAAAGACGGCTCCAGCGCCCCCAAGATTGCCAGCGACCAGTCCCGCAAGGGGCCGCGCTCCTCCAGCGGGACATCCAGCAGGTTACCGATGACCTGAATGGGAATACAGGAGGCAAAATCCGCGATCAGATCCACCGAAGGCTTCCCCTGAAGCCCGTCCAGCAGATCATCCACGGTGGCGATCAAACCTGGTTCCATGCGGGCAATCGCCCGCGGCGTCAGCGCCGAACTCATAATCCGGCGCACCCGCGTGTGCAGCGGCGGATCCGAAAACACCAGCGAGGTGGTGTGATGTTCAAACAGCGGCGAATCCGGGCCAAATTTGGGGGAAAAGACCGCCTTTTTGTCGGAAGAAAACAACGCGGTGTCCCGATAGATACGATCCAGATCCCCATACCGACTGATGAGAAAGGACCCGTCCGGCTGCGGCAATACTGGGGCCTGCGACAGCAGCGCGTCATAAATGGGAAAGGGATCTTCAACAAACCCAGTGGGCGGGTTGGTCAAATCAAAATGTTGAATATCTGCCATCGGCGATGCAGCGGGGGCTGACAAATGATTTACTCCTGAAATTTGCTCTCAGGATCCGATGAAAGCGCCATGCTGTCAATAACATGGGATCATGCGCGCCGCCTGCCCTTTGGTGCAAAAGGACGGGTGACAGGGGCAAATATTCCGCCTATGTTCGCCATATGTCCACCGCCATTTCCACCATTCGCAACCTTGGCCCCGCCTACGAAGACTCCTGCAAACGCGCGGGCATTCACAGTGCAGAAGAGTTGCGCGCCCTCGGGGCGGATGTTGCCTATGGGCGCTTACTGGCCAGTGGCAGTAAACCCCATTTCATCGCGTATTACGTCCTGGTCATGGCCCTGCAGGGACGCCCCTGGAATGATTGCAAAGGCGCGGAAAAGAAGGCCCTTCGCAAGCGGTTCGACGCCATCAAGACCCAGAGCTATGACAAAGATCTTGGTGAGTTTGAGAGGATTCTCGACCAGATTGGCGTTATCGACAGATCAGCGCGCCGGTAGCGCTGCCTCCCCCTGCCACAGCCGCTGGAGCGCCCCTCAGCCGCAACTCTCATAGAAAAGGCCGCCGTGGATTTCTCCGCAGCGGCCCCAAAATCTCATTCTCTGATCAGGGAGGTGGCTTAGCCAACCAGCTCAAGACCGGAGAAGAAGTAAGCGATTTCAACAGCTGCTGTTTCAGGAGCGTCGGAACCGTGAACCGAGTTTTCGCCAACCGATTCAGCAAACTCAGCGCGGATGGTGCCGGCGGCGGCGTCGGCTGGGTTGGTTGCGCCCATGATTTCGCGGTTTTTCGCGATAGCGTTTTCGCCTTCCAGAACCTGGCAAACGATTGGCTCGGAGGACATGAATTCGCACAGTTCGTCGTAGAAGGGACGCTCAGCGTGCACTTCATAGAACTTGCCAGCCTGAGCTTTGGTCAGGTGGATGCGCTTTTGTGCAACGATGCGCAGGCCAGCTTCTTCGAATTTGGCGTTGATCGCACCGGTCAGGTTGCGACGAGTGGCATCGGGTTTGATGATCGAGAAAGTGCGTTGCAGAGCCATTGGGCGTTCTCCATTTGAAAGATTGGCGGCAAAAATATGCGCCGTATTATTGCGCGCCGCCTAACACGCCAGCGGACCTATGGGAAGAGGTGAGTTACGCCGAACACAAAATTGCAGACGGATTTCAGGGGGCCTCGGCCAGTGGCTCGTGAATATCGAGCCACCGCACATAAAGCCCTGCGGCCAAAGCGCAGATACTCGACAGTAAAATGATCGACAGCACCATGAAGGGCGCGTTCGACGGCGTCACCAGAACGCCTGTCACGGTTGTCATCACCGCCCCCAGCCCCACCGTAATGGCCCCCGACAGGCCAGAGGCGCTGCCCGCCAGGTGAGGCCGCACCGACATCAATCCGGCACTGGCATTGGCCACTGTCAGCCCGTTGCCAAATCCAACCGCAATGGCGGCGCCAAAAAACACCGGGATCGTCCCCAGCCCCGTCAGAAACAGGGCCAGCCCAATCAGTGGTCCGATTACGGCCGCAAACCGCCCCGCCAGCACCAATGTGATCAACGGCACCCGGTTGGCCAACGCGCCGGTGACAAAATTCCCGACCATGAAGCCCCCGGTGATGATACCGATACCCAGCCCCAACTGTGCCGGGTTCAGATCAAACCAGGCCGCTGCCACCAGGGGGGCGCCGGTGATAAAGGCGTAAAAACCACCGATGGAGAAGGCGAGGCAGAAGCTATATCCCCAAAAGCGGCGTGAGGCCAAAAGCTCTGGGTAGCTGCGCATCTGGGCACCAAAGGTGGTGGAGCGCTGATGGTTGGTCTCCCCCCAATCGCCCCAGCTAAGCGCCAACACGCCAAACCCCAAAATAGCATAAAGCACAAAACTGGAGCGCCAGCCAAACAGCATGTCCAACGCCCCGCCCAGCATCGGCCCCAGCATCGGCGCCAAGGCCATGGCCATGGTGACATAGCCAAGCTTGCTGGCGGCCTCGGATGTGGAATGCATATCGCGAATGGTGGCGCGTGACAAAACCTGCCCGGCAACCACCGCGCCCTGTATCATGCGAAATCCAAGAAACACCCAAACAGATTGCGCCAGCACGCAGCCAATCGAGGCCAGCGTAAAAATCAACATCGAGCCCAGCAAAATGGGACGTCGCCCAAAACGATCAGACAGCGGCCCCATCAGCAGCTGCAGAACCGCGGAGATGCCCAGATAACCAGCCAGGGCCAGGTTCACCACGCCGTAGCTGCTGTCAAAATCCTCAGTGATCCGCGCCAGCGAGGGCAGAAACATGTTCAGTGACAATACCGCCAGGGCGGTGGCAAAAATCAATGTTATGAGATGGGGATCTTTCTCTGCGGCCCGCATAAAATCACCTGAATACTGTAGTTTAGACTGAGAAATAGCCAAAAACGGCTTCTGCGCAAATGGTCTGCATCGAAACTTCCAGCATTCCTGGGTAAAACACCAGATACAAAGCGCACTTGCCCACTCCCATATACCGGCGACGAGTGTTTGACACGCGGGGCGCTTAGAGGTCTGATCTGCTGTGGGCGCCAGATCGCCGCCGCTGAGATGGCCCACAACAGCACGGATACGCATTGACAAGGCGCGGTGACTGCGACAGTGGATGAGCCCATGCTACGTATTCGCGATATCACCTATTCGGTTGAAGGCCGCCCTCTGTTCGAAGAGGCCAGTGCCACCATTCCCAATGGCCATAAAGTTGGTCTTGTGGGGCGCAACGGCACCGGCAAAACAACCCTGTTTCGCCTTATTCGCGGCGAGTTGGCGCTTGAAACCGGTGCCATAACCCTGCCGTCAAAGGCGCAGATTGGCGGCATCGCCCAAGAGGCGCCCTCTTCCAATGTGTCGCTGATCGACACCGTGCTGGCAGCCGCTACCGAACGCGCCGCACTGATGGCCGAGGCCGAGACGGCCACCGATCCGACACGCATTGCCGAGGTGCAGACCCGGCTGGCCGATATCGACGCCTGGTCCGCCGAGGCCCGCGCCGCCTCGATCCTCAAAGGTCTGGGTTTTGACGAAGAGGCGCAGCAGCGGCCCTGCTCTGATTTCTCGGGCGGCTGGCGCATGCGGGTGGCCTTGGCGGCGGTGCTGTTTTCCGAGCCTGATCTGTTGCTGCTAGATGAACCCACCAACTACCTTGACCTTGAGGGGGCGCTGTGGCTTGAGGCCTATCTGGTCAAATACCCCCATACCGTGATCATCATCAGCCACGACCGTGAGCTGCTGAACCGGTCGGTGGGCGGCATTCTGCATCTGGAGGATCGCCAACTGACCTATTACGGCGGCAACTACGACCAGTTCGCCCGCCAGCGCGCCGCCAACCGGGCCAATCAGGCCGCCCAGGCCAAGAAACAAGACGCACGGCGCGCCCACCTGCAGAGCTTTGTTGATCGCTTCAAGGCCAAGGCCAGCAAGGCCAAACAGGCGCAGAGCCGGGTGAAAATGCTGGAAAAGATGGAGACCATCCGCGCGCCCGAAGATGCCGCCCGCACCGTTTTCACCTTCCCGACGCCAGAAGAGCTGTCGCCGCCCATTATTGCCACCGAAGGCGTATCGGTTGGCTATGACGGCAAGGCGATCCTGAGCAAGCTGGACCTGCGCATCGATCAGGACGACCGCATTGCCCTGCTTGGCAAGAACGGTGAGGGCAAATCCACCCTGTCCAAAATGCTGTCGGCGCGGCTGTCCCCTATGGGCGGCAAGATGGCGCAATCGAGCAAATTGCGCATCGGCTTTTTTGCTCAGCATCAGGTGGATGAGCTCTATATTGATGAGACACCGTTGCAGCACCTGATCCGCGAGCGCCCCACTGAGGGCCAACCACGTCTGCGGGCGCGGCTGGCCGGATTCGGGCTGGGCGCCGATCAGGCAGACACCGCCGTGGGCCGCCTGTCTGGGGGGCAAAAGGCGCGTCTGTCCTTGCTGTTGGCGACACTGGATGCCCCACATCTGTTGATCCTCGATGAGCCGACCAACCACCTGGATATCGAAAGCCGCGAGGCCCTGGTTGAGGCCCTGACCGCCTATACCGGTGCGGTGATCCTGGTCAGCCACGACATGCACCTGCTCAGCCTGGTAGCAGACCGGCTGTGGCTGGTGTCAAAGGGTACAGTGAAACCCTATGAGGGCGATCTCGCCTCTTATCGGTCCTTGTTGCTGGAAAAAGACAAGCCAGCCCCCAAGGACAAGCCGGTCAAGAAGGAAAAGCCAAAGCCAGCACGCCCTTCGCGGGATGCAATCCTGGCGCTGCGCAAGGAAGCGCGCAAATCCGAAGAGCGTGTCACCAAGCTGACCCAGATGAAAGACAAGCTGGATACCAAGCTGGCAGACCCAGAGCTTTACGAACCCGAGAAAAAAGACGAGGCTCGGGTTTGGCAGGGTAAACATGCCGAGGTCATCACCGCGTTGGAAAGGGCGGAGCTGCTATGGATGCGCGCCCTGGAAAAACTGGAAAAAGCTGAGGCTCTATGATCGACACTGCCTTTTTGATCACCTCTTTTGTGACGCTCTTTGTGATCATTGATCCTATTGGGCTCACCCCGATCTTTTTGGCACTTACCCAGGGGGCAACCCCGCACGAGCGGCGCTCCATTGCGCTGCGCGCCGCCCTGACGGCGATGTGCCTGCTGGCGCTCTTTACCGCCTTTGGCGAGGCGGTCTTGGGGTTTGCAGGCATTTCCATGGCTGCATTCCGAGTGGCTGGCGGCGTTTTGCTGTTTCTTACCGCGTTGGACATGTTGTTCGAGCGCCGCACCAAGCGGCGGGAAAATCAGGGTGAAGAGGCTGTTGAGGCCGATGATCCCTCCGTTTTCCCCCTGTCGATCCCGCTGATCGCGGGCCCTGGATCCATCGCGACGGTGATCCTGCTGGCCGGGCAGAAACCGGGGCTTGAGGGCTTTGCCCTGGTGATGGCTGTGGTCTTTGCAGTGCTGACCGTGATGTTGACCATGTTTTTGGCCTCTGGCCTGCTTGAGCGTGCCCTTGGCAAGACTGGCATCAATGTGGTGACCCGTCTGCTGGGGATGCTGCTCGCTGCCCTGTCCGTGCAGTTTGTGCTCGATGGTCTGCGTGATTTTGGCTTTGCCAGCTAGACCGAACAATTGCGCCACAAAAGGAAGGCACGCGAGATCCATGGAAGACTTAGATTATGGGCGCCTGCTCTATCTTTTGTTACTGCTCTGTGCGGTTGGCTCCTGGGTCTTTGTGCAAACGCGGCAAAACCTCAGTACAACGCTGCAACAGATGGCGATTTGGGTCTTTATCTTTCTGGGGGTTATCGCCGGTTACGGGCTGTGGGACGACATTCGCCAAACCGTACGGCCGCAACAATCGGTGATGAGCGAGGCCGGACGTGTCACCGTGCCGCGCTCTCAGGATGGTCATTACTATCTAACGCTGATGGTAAACGGGGCCAGGGTGGAGTTTCTGGTGGATACCGGCGCAAGCGAAGTCGTGCTCAGCACCCAGGATGCGCGCCGCGCTGGGTTTGATCCAGAAAAGCTGGCCTATTTGGGGCGTGCCAGTACGGCAAATGGCATTGTGCAGACCGCATCTGTCCGGGTTGATGAGCTGGCCCTGGGCGAGATCCGAGATCGCAATCTGCGGGTCTCTGTTACCCGGGGTGAAATGGATAAATCCCTGCTGGGTATGACCTATTTACAGCGATGGTCCAGCATTGAGATCCGCAATGGGGCGCTGGTGCTTACCCGCTGATCCGCCGCAGGGCTGGTGACACTTGCCGTCTCAAGCCTCTGCTTTCTTTTCCCAACGCCCTGATTCTTCGGACCAATATTGGGCAGAACAGCCCGCGCCTGTCAGGTTCTTCCATTGTCCGCGCGCCTGCTGAACCGCCTCCGGGTCGGTGCCGTCAAACAGAATGCAGACACGTTCCAGCGCTTGCACCTCCTCAGGGGTCACCGCCGCGCCATCGACGGTCATCAAACAGTCCGGCGCATTGGCGCTCTCGGTTGTGGTGGTCAGCAAAATGGGCTGCAGCGCATCATGGGGGCCGCCCGCCAGGCCGTGCGCCAAAAAGCTGTCGGCACTGCCCTGCCAGAG
>Ga0316204_10008134_pt1 | contig 14829 bp, 16 predicted proteins | sample 6monrhotite_MG_2_FD_205661 | JGI IMG/M metagenome (GOLD analysis project Ga0316204, IMG submission 205661) | Microbial mat bacterial communities from mineral coupon in-situ incubated in ocean water Damariscotta River, Maine, United States -... | ecosystem: Environmental > Aquatic > Marine >...
CTTATCCATTGCAGTGGATCGGTAACATTCATTGAACCGCCCATAAAAATTAAACCCGAAATATCATCTAATTCGTTTGCTACAGTTATACCTTCATCAATACAAGTGATTTCAAAAGGGATATTATGGCGTTTAAGAAAAGTACCCAGGTAACCCGGACCTTCACATGCGACATGACGAAAAATACGAACAGGTTTCATAAAAGATTATTGTGTTTAAATAATGATAAGTTTTATTTTATTTCTGCATGATATGGCTGAGTTCGAATCTTATCATGAGTATGTTCCCGGTATTCAACAAAGTCTTCTTTATTATCAAAGTGTAAAAATGGATTGCCTTCACATTGTTCGTGCATAGTTGAGGTGGTTTTTTCAGCATAGTTATGTCCGGGCAGAATAAGTGTATCACCTGGCATTTTTCCGAGCTTAGTTAACGTGTCATACAAAACATTTGGATCGCCACCGAGGCGACAATGTCCACAACCAAATACAAACATGGTATCGCCTGTTAATAAGTTATCATCAATGTGATAACAGGCTGAGCCGGGTGTATGGCCAGGGGTGTATAAAATTTCGATCTCACTTTGACCGATTTTAATACTATCACCACCATGATGAAGAGTAGGGTGAGCTAACGACTCACCCCAAAATTTAGCCTCAGCGCTAAGTAAATGCAGTTGTGCATCGTACTCATTTAAAATGTCTTCAATGCCATTGATATGATCGGGGTGACTATGTGTCAGCAATATATCAGTGATGATGACACCTTTATTTTTTGCCAGCTTTAATATTTCAGGAACATCCCAGGCAGGATCAACAATGGCGGCTCGTTGAGTTTTTTTATCACTAAAAAGATAAATAAAATTTTCCATTGGGCCAAGTTCAAGCGCATCAATACTATATCGATCATTATCAACAACTAGGGTCATATTAGTAATCCTGAATGAAAAGAGATGTTGTAAGTATTTTAGCCTGTTGAGATAAAAAATCATTAACTTGATAGATAAAATACTTTTTAATATTTAGTGTACAATTCGTGGCCGTTTCTTTGGGTATTTTGAAATAGTTGTTTGCGCTGAGGTATTTAAGATGGAAGCAGATTTTTGGCACGATCGTTGGGAAAATAAGCTAACAGGATTTCATCTTGATGAAGTGAATCCACATTTAGTCAATAACTGGCCTGCGATGAATATGAAGCCGGGCTCACGGGTTTTTGTTCCGTTGTGTGGCAAATCAGTGGATTTAGTCTGGCTGGCTGATCAGGGATACCAGGTAGTGGGTATCGATCTAAGCCCCTTAGCAGCAGAAGCCTTTTTTTCTGAAAACAAGTTAGAAGTAAAGCGTCGCCAGGTCGCGGGGATGGGATTATGGCAATCGGAAAAAATTAGCTTATTTTGTGGTGATATTTTTGAGCTCACGGCGGAAATACTCGGCCAAATTGATGCTGTTTATGACCGCGCCTCGTTAATCGCTTTACCACCTGCGATGCGAAAGGATTACGCCACTAAAATGACAGAATTGACCCGGGCAGCGCCAAAATTGCTGGTGACCCTTGAGTATGACCAGTCAAAAATGGAGGGCCCGCCATTTTCGGTCTCTGAAGAAGAGGTTAACGCCTTATATCAAGCCAATTACACGGTAAAACAGCTCACGGCACAGGATGTGCTAGGTGATAACGAGAAATTCAGGCAAAAAGGCCTGAATTACATGAATGAGTGTATCTACCAATTGGAAAAAATAAGTTAATATTTACTCAGATAAAGTGACTATTTTCTTAAGAAACGTGAACCAGTACCGATATATTGTCTAATGAATGCAAATTTGACCATATTAGTGAGCAAAAAAAGCACCGGAGTGCTGATTTCTTCAGTATTGCTCTGTTTCGCATTATTTTCTTCAGCGGCTCAGGCCCGTGTTTATCTTTACCAAATGCCGGATGGCAGCCGCATGCTGAGTGATCACCCGCTTATTAACACGAAAGGCAAATTAGTTAGAAATAGTAAAGATTTGAGCAATATGGGGCATTATGTCGCTCGTAGAACTATTCGGGCAAAACGGCGGATGCGCTTGTGGTCATATTTCATTTATCACCAGGCACAAAAACACGGTATCGATGACTCACTTGTAAAAGCGGTTATTTACACCGAGTCATATTTCAACCCAAATGCGACCTCGCATAAAGGGGCGTCAGGTTTAATGCAGCTGATGCCAGCCACGGCAGAAAAGTATGGTGTCAGCGATCTGTATAATCCTCAGCAAAATATTATTGCTGGAATTAAACATCTGAAGTATTTAAAAACGCTTTTCCCTGATAATCTTAAGCATGTCCTTGCGGCGTACAACGCAGGAGAGAATGCGGTTAATAAATATAACGGCATTCCACCGTATCGTGAGACGCAGGGTTATGTAAAAAAAGTGATGAAGCACTTTAAGCGCTATCAATTAGCTTCAAGATAAATCTCTTTCTCTTCTTTAAACGATGATTCACACCATTGCATAACGGTTTCCAGTTTCTGCTGGCTGTTTTTTACATCCTGCTTTTTCTCAATTCACAAAACGACGTCACTTATATCTAAATAACTTATGTATCTGTTAAACAGGAATGTATTGAGCTGAACTTTTTACTGCAGATGTGGTATTAATAGGGATAAATATATTGTCTGTTTCATAATACACTTACAAAAATTAATTTATGATGATTTAGGTTATTTGGATGCAAGCCACATATCACATTGTTCGAGTATTTAATAAAGCTGAAGATTCACTGGGTAACCAGGCCGTGATCTTTTTAAACGACAATGCATTATTGAAAAATGAGCAATCCAGAATTAGTGTCGATATAACTAAAAATGTAAACGTGAATACAACCTGTTTTATTTCCCAAATCGATACCAGTAATTATGAAGTGCAATGCTTTAATGGCGAAAATACGATTCAGTGTTGTGGACATGGAATGATTGCGGCGGCTAAAACCGTATTTTCTATTACCGAGCAGACGAACATTACGATTAATAAAAATATTTCAGCTTCAAAAATTATTGATGATTTTAGTGAAGACCTTGTAGCCTTAAAACTACCGCGGGTTAAATCACGTCAACAAAATGTACCGGCCTGGACGAAAGACATCATATTTATTGGTGAGAAAAGTTTATCACCAGATTACTCTGCTATATCAGAAAATGAAGAGGGTTATTTGTTGTTGGAATTTAACCCCGCAATACCACTTGAGCAGTTTCGTAATATGCATTTAGATTTAAAGTTGGTATGTGAAAAAACAAATAGAGCTATAGTCATTATTCAATGGGACAAAAAAACAAACAATTTGTACATGAGATATTTTGCACCACAGTACGGTGTGCAGGAAGATATCGCGACTGGCTCAGTCATGCGTTTTGTTGCAGACTATATTGAACAAAACCATAGAATAAAACATTTTGCTGTTAACCAGTTGTCTGCAGCTGGTGGATTCATGAAAATAGACTGTCATCCTGAAACTATAAAAATTACCGCTAATGCGTATATCGAGACCTGCTAATGACTAAACTTAATCTTAATGAAACAGTTGAATTAAATGTTAGTGAAATAATCGAAAGATTTACCCGGGTACGTAGTAGCAGTGAAGCATTATGTGAGCCATTATTGATTGAAGATTATGGTTTACAGGCAATGCCTGAAACAAGCCCGGCAAAATGGCACCTTGCTCATACCACCTGGTTTTTTGAAACATTTTTATTGAAATTACATTCTAAGACTTATAAACCATTAAATGCACAATATGAGTATTTATTTAATTCATATTACAACCGCATTGGTGAACAATATCCAAGACCTCAACGGGGCTTATTATCTAGACCAAGTGTTGAAGAAGTGTATTTGTATCGACATCATGTAAATAATGCGATGCTGGATTTATTATCGAGTGATAGAGAGAATAACGAAGAACTGTTGAATAAAGTTATTTTGGGGTGTCACCATGAGCAACAACATCAGGAACTATTTTTTACTGACCTAAAATATTCCTGGTTTAAAAATCCTTTATATCCGGTTTATGAATTCCATTCTAAAAATAAATCTAAAGTTAGCAACTTAAACACACGTCATGCAGGAAATACGTCTGGCAACACGGGCCATAAAAATACCTGGTTTGAACTAACTGAAGATGTATATGAGATCGGCTTTAGTCAAAATTCATCTTCCTTGCTTCAACAATTTTGTTTTGACAATGAATTACCCCGACACAAACAATATATTCATGACGCTTCCATATCTGAATATTTAGTGACTAACAGAGAGTACCTTGTATTTCTGGCGGATGATGGCTATCACCGTAGTGAATTTTGGTTGTCAGATGCCTGGGCTGCCATGAAAAACCCGGAATATAAACATCATCCATTATATTGGGTAGAGCAAAATGGCGAGTGGTTTGAATACACCTTAAATGGTTTGGAACCATTAAATTATGAACAACCTGTTTGCCATTTATCTGCGTATGAAGCTGATGCTTATGCTCGCTGGAAAGAATGCAGGCTGCCGACTGAATTTGAGTGGGAAATATTTGCTAAAAAAGTTGAACAAAAAACTAATGGTGCAACTAAGTTTGAACCGTATGAACAGTTTCTTGAAAGCGAGATATTTCATCCATCAGCAGAATTAGATAGTCAACCCGGTATTAATGGAAAGTTATGGCAGTGGACGAGTAGTGCGTACTCTCCATATCCCGGATACAAGCCGGCTGCAGGCGCAATTGGTGAGTATAATGGTAAGTTTATGTGTAACCAGCTGGTACTAAGAGGTGGCAGCTGCGTGACAAGTAAAAATCATTATAGACATTCTTACCGGAACTTTTTTTACCCGCAAGACCAATGGCAGTTTAGTGGTTTAAGGTTAGCTAAATAAAATATTTTGATTAGCAGCAATTAAAAGAGAGGGATAATTTATGAGTCAGGCGATAGGGTCGACGGCATTGAATACCGTTTTTGATGAGAGTAGTGTGCTTAAACAAGAGCTACTTGATGGTTTGCTTGCTGATAATAAATATATAAACCCCAAGTTTTTTTATGATGAATATGGCTCGCAATTATTTGAAAAAATTATGCAGCTTCCCGAGTATTATCCGAGTAGAACAGAAATGTCTTTACTGCAAGAATATCGGGATGAGATCGCAACTACTGTAGGTGAAGACAAAGTCTTAATAGAGCCTGGTGCAGGAAATTGTGAGAAAGTACAATATATTCTTCCGACTCTAAAACCAGAATGCTATATACCCATCGATATATCTGCTGATTTTCTCTTTGATTGTGCCAAAAATTTACAGGTCAAATTTCCTTATGTGAATATTCATGCAGTTGCAGATGACATGCGAGCGAAAGTCGCGATTCCGGAAAAATTCAAAAGTAATGAGAGAGTTGTGTTTTATCCTGGTTCAACGATTGGGAATTATAAACCGTCTGAAGCACTTGAGTTTTTACAGCATGCAAGAGAGTTAGCCGGAAAAGACGGCGGTTTACTTATTGGCGTTGATCTGCAAAAAGACAAAGAAATTTTAGACGCGGCCTACAATGATAAACAAGGTATTACAGCTCGTTTTAATTTAAACGTTTTAAATCATGTAAATAAATTATTAGACAGTGAAATAGATGTTGATCTGTTTGAACATGTCGCATTTTATAATGAAGAGCATTGTCGTATTGAAATGCATTTAGAGAGTAAGGCTGATCACCAGTGTGATCTGGATGATATTGGTCAGGTCAGTTTTTCTGAATCAGAACGTATCCATACAGAATATTCATATAAATATACAATAGAGAGTTTTGCTAAACTGGCAGTTGAAGCCGGCCTAAAGCTTAAAAATTATTGGATCGATGACGATGAGTTATTTAGTGTCCAATATTATGTTGCACTTTAATGTTAGCCTGGTTTAATAATTTCAACATGTTTTAGAGTGAATTAGCTTGCCTGTTACAATAATATTTTTCGTCTCAAGTTTATTAAGTAATATTTACACCTCGCCAAAATGCAACATAATTTCTAATTTCACTAGCGGCTTCTTTAGGTAATGGATAATACCAGGCTGCGTCTTCATTTTTCTCACTGCCAACTGCGATAGTATAGTAATTAGCAGTACCCTTCCATGGACATATGGTTGTGGTTTCACTTTCTGTAAAGTATTCAAGGTTTAAAGACGAAGGTGGAAAATAATGATTGTTTTTAATTACTATGGTTTCATTACTTTCTGCCAGTATTTGATCATTCCATATTGCTTTCATATTGTTTCCTTTTCTTATAAAACGTATATGTTTCTAATATGTTTTATAGACTATAAAGAACAGCTATTTACCCAAACGAAGGACGGCTCGCTGCCATAAGCTTATCCAGTTTTTTCTGTGCCTGCTGTGGTTTGACTAGATCTCTTTCCTCTAACATCTCGCATTCATCTTCTATCATTTGTTCAATAGTGACAGGATAGTGTTTACAATCATCAGGTCGATCAAAATAAATATCACAAGTATATTTATTTTGATTGGGTAGCTTCCTGAGCCATGGACATAATTCAAGCTGTTTTCCTGTATCTGGATCCATCCAAATTTTACCATCGCTCACATAATTGTAGATATCGGGTCTAAACGTATCCCAGAATTTAATCTCGCTTGCAGATGCAGACAGGCCACCATTACTGTAATTAATACAGCACTTACCACATTGATTACATTCTTTCACGTTAAACCTTATTTATCATTGCTTCGAAAATGACGGGGACGAACTAAAAACCAGCTTGCAACAACAAGAGCGCCAAATACAGTATAGACAATAACGAATACCCAGGCTGGTGCCTGATAATAAAGAATAGCCTCTAGCCAGTGAGATATAAATGAACCAGCATAAACGGCGTCACCTGCATGAGACCGCAGGGCCATTTCGATTGTCGTTAGCGGGCATATCAAGTTAAACCACGAAAGAACAACAACAATCGCAATAGCGATAAGATGTATTAAGCGAAACCATGGATCTCTAACCCACGGCCAGTTAAGAACATGTCCGGTAAAAATGAGCGTAAGACCGAATACAATAAAAATAACGATCAATACATGCAGTAACAAAATAAGATCTGCAGCCAATGAAAATAAGACAGGAGAGCTCATTGCTATCTATTCCTAAGATATTAGCATCAAAATAATTAAAACCTGTCATTGCGAGAAAACACTGAAAAAAATTTCAGTGTTGACGCGGCAATCTCATGGATAACCCTATAAATCATGAGATTGTTTCAGTCATTTTAGTCTCTCGCAAAAACGTGTGTTTTTAGGTATAAATATGTTAATTTTCTAAGTTTTTTGACCAATTTAATTATTTTGAGGTGATGCCTCAAAGTTTGTTAAATTCTTATTGGCTTAGGCAACAGACTTTTGAATTAATGGAATTAACGGCTCGGGTAAGACTAAGTTACCTGAAAGCGCATACTCATGTGCATCTGCCGACATTTTTCGCCAGGTTTTTCGAATGATATCAATCCATTTTTCTTCATCATATTCTGGATGTTTTTCGGCGAACGCTAACATGTAGTGTTCGATAAACACCAGGCCTGCGACATCTTCCAATAACTGGGTATCCTTATTCACTTTGATACCTTTTTTCCCAACAGCTTGTCTGACGCGCTCAAGTGAGTCCTCATCAAAACCCGCTTTAGCCATTAGCTCAGCGGTAGTGTTAGCATGAAATGTATACAGTTGTGTTCGCCATTGATGGTAGCCTTTACGATCCATCGGGTAAGCATCACGCGGTGATTTCCAGCGTTGAATATGCTGGCCACGAATTGCTAATTGAACAACATGATCTGCCATCGGTTTATAACGCTTAAGCATGTCAGCCATACGGTGTGAATAAAGCAACTCTTTTGGCCATTCTTTACCGTCCGCTATTTCAATGTTTGGATCTTCACTATTAGCTGCATCCATTAAAGTAACAGCTTGTTCAAAGGCTTGCTGGGTCATTCTTCTTCTCCAAAATAGTCTGAGAAAATCTCTCTAAAAAGGATAATCATTTAAATTAATCTTTAACCTTTAGATTTTCTCTTGTGTTATACATTCTTAAAAGCATAAAAATGCCAATGGCTGCAACAATGTGCTTGATACTATGTCCGCTCAGTACTGGTAAGGCGTTGTAAATGGCCTCATCAAAGTGTTCGAACACCTTTGCAACGGCATAGGCGAATAATAACATCCAATATCCTCTTGAATCATTATATTCTGATTTAAAAAATAACAATATTAATGGAATGACCATCATAGGAACGAATTGGACTAAAATATACAGCCTTAAATCACCGTTTCCTTCGGATTCTGTCATGTGCCAGTAGACGACGGAAAACACACCTAAAATGATTAACGGCCATAGGATTAATTTAGCTAATCTAGCAGATATATACTCAGCAATGACTATCGAAAATAACGCCATGAAAACAATGGTCATAGGCAGTCGATCCCAAACTAATGATTCATTATCTGGTGACAAATGATAGTAACCTGAGCCAACTGCAGTTAGCGCTACACCGGAAAAAAACAGTATGTATGCTATTTTCATTTCAGAGCTAAGAAAAATGCCTGGTGAAGCAAAAATACTAATAAGCCCGGCAATGCCAACTAAAAGAAAGGGCAGGTTGGAAAGAATATTCCAGAAATTCGGAATAGTTAAAATTGTTCGTTGATCTGTAAAGATGTGGTATTTAACATCCTGAGCGATGGGTTCTAAGAACCAAACACCGACTATTCCAACCACTATAATGAAAGTAATCAATATTTTAGCTGTTTTTACTTTATCCATAGTCAACTTTTGTAGTTTAGGATTAGAATTTCAGTTACATTTAAAATTAAATATATCAGCTTTTAATTACTAGTTCCTTCTATTATTAACGATAACAATAAGGTATCACAGCAGAGGGAACTTAATAGAATGGTTATGTGCTTGCCTGATTATTGTTTTGATCCAGCAGTTTATTATAAAATTTACTGAGAAAATTCATATAACCTTGTCCTCTAATGTAATACATAAAAATAGAAATAAGAACAATAAAAATACTCACGATAAAAACGTCTGTAAATTGGAAATATCATTATCGCCATAGTTTACTTTTTGGGTGAAGGACTTTATGCCCAAGGATATCATACGCTTGCTAAGTAGGCGTTCAATTATTAGGCTGGAGTGGTGCATGATATCGACGGTATATGATGGCATTTCGGTGTAAGGTGTGTGACCAATAATTCAGACTTTCATCGAGTAAAATCTATATTATAAGCATGGATAATGCGCTTATTCTTTGCGGGTAGTTGCTTAAAATCAAAACTGTAAATAGCTCCCAGATAGTGATTTTGGTTATTGGGAACAGGAAAGGAATGTCCTTCAAACTTTATTGTTGTAAGAGGGAAAACTTTTTCAATATCAAACCAGGCTGCTACATCTGGCATTTCGCCACCGTATATGACTTTGGAGTTATTAATTTCCCATCCTTGATGTTTTTGTTTTAAAGAGGCGACTAAAGCAGCTCTTTTTACCGGATCATCTTTTCCATTTGGGGTATGTAGGCTGACAGAAGATATGTCTCTTATCTCTTGTAATGTACTGTCATAGAGTTTTCTATTGGTTTCTGTATTTTCTATTGCAAGCATTGGAAAAACATCAACAAATACACCCTGATGGTACTTTATATGTTTATCTTTTTCGTGAAACTCTATTATGCTGGCTTTATTAGAACGAAGTTTGATGTAATCAAATTTAAAATTTTTATCGGTTTGAGATGTTTGAAAAAATATATCACTCGAGAGTTCACGTTGAGCTATTTTTAAGAATTTATTGTAATCCTCAACAGGCATCGATATATCAATATCGTCATCCCAGGGTATAAAACCCTGGTGACGCACTGCGCCTAATAAAGTGCCAGAATCTAACCAATATTGTAATTGGTGCTTTTTACATATGGCAGCAAACTCGATTAGCATGTCGAGCATAATCAACTGCGCTTTACGTAAAACTCGAGGTTCTATCATTAACTTCCAGCCTCTATCATGAATTTCTAGCCAAACCATAATAGTCATACAAAGCATCAATAAGTATATCGGTATACTCTTTAGTCATTTCCCCCATGTGGGAGACTCTAAAAATACTATCCCGTTCTGCACCACCATTAGGACATACCATGACTTTATAGTTTTCTTCTAAAGCATTAACAATACCCATTGCCGATTTACCATCGGTTGGACTTAGGGTGGTCATCGCATTGGGCATGTACGGCGTATACTCTTTCAAAGGTAATGCTCTGATGCTTTTTCTAAAATAGTCAGCGACTTCTTTTGCAGTAGCGATACTTTGTGTGATACCACCCCGTTTTTTTATTTGATTAAGCCTGGCATCAAGTTGCAACATAATCGTAACTGCAGGTGTATAAGGCGTTTGTCCTCTTTCACCATTTGTTAAATAATCTTTAAAGTTAAAGTACAAAGAATTTATACTATGTAATTTTTTTAATGCTTTAGGGGAAAGTATGATCATGCTCAATCCAGGTGGTAAAGCCAGGCCTTTTTGAGAACTGGCAATAACAACATCGATGTTCGATTGTTGCATATCGAGTGGATCGGTCACCAGCATTGAAATGGCGTCAACAATGTACAACATATCGTTTTTGAGTGCATACGCTCCCATCGCATCAAGGTCATAAAGGTGGCCAACAGATGTTTCGTGTGCATTAACGACTAATGCAGTGTAAGTTTTATCAGGCGCTAAACTTTCAATATTAGTTAGATTAGTATCTTTAACTTTAAAGTTGGTATGCGGTATCGCATGGCTGGCACAAATATCGACAAATCGTGCACCAAATCCTCCGCCATTAACCACTAACGCATTATCATTTTTATTGAGAAAATTCATCACGGCAGCTTCCATAGCTGCCGTACCCGATGCCGTTAAGAAAATGACTTTTGAACCTTCTGGCGCATTAACCATTTCTAAAAGCCCCTTTTCGCAAGCGAAGGTTACGTCCGAGAATTCGCTATTTCTAAAGTAGGGCGTTTGTTGTGCACCTACTTGTAATATTTCTTCAGACATTTTTACAGGGCCGGGAGTAAAAATGGCGTAGTCTTCATAAATCATTTTTAATTTTCCCCAGTTCTTTAAATTTTCTTTCATTATACTCTAAGAGAACTCTATTAATTCTGATCATATCTTTTGGCGACAACATATCAGACTTACGCATATCTCTTTGTATAAGTGATGCAAACTCAGCAATCATATACCGTAGTCCGCTACCCTCAAATTCATAAGTGAATGTCTGGCTTTTATGCTCATCCTCAAAACGTACATGAAACTGTTTGGTTAACCACCAGGGTGAAGGGATATATACATAACCTTTCGTTCCAGAAACGACCGCATCACCTTCTGATTTAATTCCCGTTGCGACGTTAGAAATACCAATCGCCCCACCTTTATGTTTACTGATAATAAGGTTCGAAACATCATAACCTTCAGTACCCTGGTCAAAAAAAGTGATGTCTTTGCTTTCACCTAAAATTTTATTCACCAGTAAAGATGGGTAAGAGGATAAGATATTTGTCGCGCCCTGAGCCATAAAGGTATCGGGATAATCTTTTTCTTTATAAAGCGACGTGCGCGTTGCTCTTACTTCTTTAATATCACCAATTATTCCTTTGTCCAGCTCAGTTAACAACTGATTGAAGGCCGGTAAAAAAGCGGTTTTGAGTGCAGATAGGAGTAAAACCTTTTCTTTTTTAGCGATAGAGAGTAACTCTATCAATTCACTTTTATACAGTGCCAGCGGGTTTTCACACAAGACATGTTTTTTAGCGAGCAATGCTTTTTTGATAAGCGGGTAATGATCTTCTAGCGCAGTATCTATATAGACAGCACTAATGCTTGTGTCTAAAAACTCATCGTAATTGTCATGGCCATATCTAATACGAGGACATTTTTGGGTGAATTGTTTTAAGGCAGGTAAGTCAGACGAATAGATACGATTGATGTTCAGGTTAGGTACATGCTCAGCTTCATCTATGAAGGCTTTAGTATCTCGCCCAAGTCCGACAATACCTAGTTTAATTAAGTCAAAATTATCTCTTCTCAGTAAGGTGCTAGATATACCTTTTGTACGAGGTAGATACTCAACATGAGTGTATTCATTCAGGTAGTCAAAGGTACCTTCCCAGTCATCACCAATGGCAAAAATATCAACGTTATATTTCACCATGTCTTTTGCTTTTTGTTTTTTATGTTTTTCGATAATGACCTTATCGACAAAATCCAATGCCTCAACGGCTTGCACACGTGTTTGTGTGCTTTCGATTACATTTAACTTACCACGAGAACGATCATAATTTTCATCAGTAACACCCACAATAAGATAGTTACCTAACGCTTTGGCACGCTCTAACAATCGTAAATGACCTTTATGAAACATATCGAATGTTCCATAAGTTATAACTATTTTTTTTGTATTAATATCTTATCCCGTATTTCTGCTACCTGGATGTGTATAATACAGGAATCGAGCATGTATTAAAAATAATTTGATGGTAAAAAAAACCTGTAAAATAGGGCCTTCATACGAAAATTACATCATAAATTTTATTCAAAATAAATATATAGCTATTGATGAAAAGATAAGCATAAGCACTAATACAGAAAAAACCCCTTTAGTAATGAAATGTATTATTTCTGTAGCGCAGAGAAAAGAAACAATAGCAACAGCTTGTTGAAGATTCTTTTTATTTTTCTTATCAAACATAACAGTGATTTAGACGGCAAGCCGCCTAATACCTTTTATATTTTCACCTGAAATGCATCTGATTTACGTTAATATTAAAATTTTATTTAATTTTTATTCTTTTGTTTTATTAATTAAATTTGCTAAAAGTAACCTTTTATTACTCACCAGAAGTTTTAAATAATTTATAATAGCCATATGATTATTCACCTCGATATGGATGCATTTTTTGCCTCAGTTGAACAACGCGAGCATCCTGAATTAGTTGGCTTGCCGGTTGTGGTGGGTGGGCCCTCTAAAAGTCGTGGGGTCGTCGCGGCAGCGAGTTATGAGGCGCGAAAATTTGGTATTCACAGTGCAATGCCAATGTCCCAGGCGTCCAGGTTATGTTCTGAGCTAAAAGTACTCCCTGTGAATATGCCGCTTTATTCGAGTGTTTCAAAACAAATTCATGAAATATTTAATCGTTACACACCAGAGATTGAACCTTTGTCATTGGACGAAGCGTTTCTCGATGTTAGTGGCAGTTTAAAACTTTTTGGCTCGGCCGCTGACATTGCGAGACGAATTAAACAAGATATTAAGAACGAATTAGACTTAATCGTTTCTGCGGGTATTGCTCCAAATAAGTTTGTGGCAAAGATTGCTTCAGATATTGATAAGCCGGATGGGTTTGTTGTGGTTGCAGCAGAGAAGATGCAGGACTTTCTTGATCCCTTGCCGGTTAAACGTATTTGGGGCGTGGGTAAAAAAACTGAACAGCAATTAACTAACTATGGTATCACCACTATCCAGGATCTACGCAACCAGTCACCACGCTGGCTGACTGAACGATTTGGGAAACAGGGGGATCATATTTATCGTTTAGCCAATGGGCTGGATAAGCGTGAAGTTATCTCAGATGTTAGGGCGAAATCGATTTCGTCTGAAAACACGTTTGCTGTAGATATTAGTGATAAGGAAACGATGCTTGCTTATCTTTCGTTGTTAACCGAACAGGTTGCTTCACGTCTTCGCGAAAAAGACCGTAAAGGGAAAACAGTCAATATTAAAATTCGTTTTCATGATTTTACTACGATCGTTCGATCGAAAACGCTGCCTGAAAGTACCAATCAAACACAACTTATATGGCAGGCGGTTAAACACCTATTTAATGCAGGCTTACCTTCTGGACGAGTGGCTATTCGGTTACTGGGTATTGGTGTGTCGGGTTTTACAGATGAAACTTCATTTCAGGGTGATTTATTTGCTGATAACAGTAAACATGATGAACTGGATGAAGTGTCCGATGAAATCAACCAGCGCTTTGGTAAATTAAAAATTCATCGTGGTCGAAATATTAAATAGACTTTTAATTGGCTTGCAGTTACTGCTGCGACTAATTAAAATTTAACTCTCCCAAATCAGTTTAATCACATATTTCACAAGGTTTAATTTCCATGGTTGATATCAAGAATACCGACACAGCGCCCAGTACGATCTTCCTTAAAGACTACCAACCACCTGTGTATTTGATTGAACATGTCAATTTGCATTTTGATTTGCATGAAACTCAAGCGGTGGTGACTTCCCGGTTGAAAGTGAGATTAAATGAGAATAATAAAGAATCGGTAAAAGAATTAGTTTTAGATGGACAGAATTTGGAGTTACTCTCGGTAAAAATCGATGAGAAAACATTATCGAGTAAAGATTATTCCTGCAATGAAGAAAAACTCACCTTAACTGAGATACCTGCGAGTTGTATAGTTGAAATTCAAACCCGAATTAATCCCGAAGGCAACAAAGCCTTAGAAGGTTTATACCTTTCGAGTGGGATGTTTTGTACTCAGTGTGAGGCACAGGGTTTTCGCCGTATAACCTATTTCCCCGATCGTCCTGATGTGATGTCGACCTATGAAGTTACGGTTGTTGGTGATAAGACTAAATATCCCATTCTTTTATCCAATGGTAACCTGGCAGATAAAGGGGAGAGTGAAAATGGCAAGCACTGGGTAACCTGGCAAGATCCCAGTTTAAAACCCAGTTATCTTTTTGCTCTGGTCGCCGGTGATCTCTTCTGCAAAGAAG
>Ga0316204_10008136_pt1 | contig 14822 bp, 22 predicted proteins | sample 6monrhotite_MG_2_FD_205661 | JGI IMG/M metagenome (GOLD analysis project Ga0316204, IMG submission 205661) | Microbial mat bacterial communities from mineral coupon in-situ incubated in ocean water Damariscotta River, Maine, United States -... | ecosystem: Environmental > Aquatic > Marine >...
AATCATGAGAGTTACCTCTTTAAAGTTTTAATGTTGAATAAGCACCAACATCAAAACCGGTAACTCTCATCCTTGCAACCCTTTTCGATCGCAACGAATGTCAGATCTAATCTGAACTAATATATATTATGGCTGGCCCGTAAGAGCAATTTTTGGCGTTCCTCAGGTCGGCGTCCCTCAGGTTGGCGCTCCTCAGGTCGGCGTTCCTCAGGTCGGCGTCCCTCAGGTTGGCGCTCCTCAGGTCGGCGCTCCTCAGGTCGGCGTCCCTCAGGTCGGCGCTCCTCAGGTTGGCGTTCCTCAGGTTGGCGTTCCTCAGGTTGGCGTTCCTCAGGTCGGCGTCCCTCAGGTTGGCGCTCCTCAGGTCGGCGTTCCTCAGGTTGGCGTTCCTCAGGTTGGCGTTCCTCAGGTTGGCGTTCCTCAGGTCGGCGTCCCTCAGGTTGGCGCTCCTCAGGTTGGCGCTCCTCAGGTCGGCGTCCCTCAGGTCGGCGTTCCACAGGTCGGCGTTCCTCAGGTCGGCGTCCCTCAGGTCGGCGCCCCTCAGGTCGGCGTCCCTCAGGTCGGCGTCCCTCAGGTCGGCGTCCCTCAGGTCGGCGTCATTTTTCAATCCCCATTTAACCGCTAAGCCAATTTTTAAAGACCGCACTGCATTTTCATCGCAATCAATCTCTGCTGTGAATTGAACATCCCCTGTCCAACGGTTTGTAATATCAAATTTAATCATCTGTTTGCCTCAGTTCCGGTTACAATCTTTGCTTCGATGATGCCTCTTGCAATAATCCAATCAACATTGCCGGTAGTTTGACTTATCATTTGTTGAGCTACGAACGGCTCTCTTGTGTCGCCACAGAAAACTAAAATCCGTCTATCACTGGGCGCAGTTTCCATTGGGCGCCATTTTCTGCATTCTTCCCGGATTCTTGCCACATCAGCTTGCTTTTCCAGTTCCACAATCCGTTCCCGCAAGCTGTCCATGCACTGCTGATCCTTCAGACGGGCTAGGGCATGACCTCGGATGGTGTTTGCCTGAGCCATATTTGTAATGTCGGTTTCGGTGAAGGGGTTTGTTGTTTCTGTCATGCTCCGCCTTTCTGGCTTTAGTGTAATATCAGTAATGGGTTTGTTATCTTAATTGTTCACCCGGACGTTAGAATTAAGTTTCAATTCTACTACAATCAAACGTTAGCGAGGTATCCGCTGTTACAGTGAATTTATTTTTACATCGAGGGCAATCATGTTCTTCCTCATCGTCATTTGAATGTTCCCATGAATCAGAATACTCGTAAGCACAGTAAGGACATTTAATCGCATGTAGGTTATGATAATCCCATTCATCAAACTCTTCTGGCATGGCGGCAAGAGCGTCGGCTAACTCACGTGCTTCTATTTTTTTCATACATGACGCGCATGTCCAGCCTTTTCGAGAACCCCAACGTGTTCCAGCTTCCCTTGGAGAGCATTTGCAGCGCTGACATACATTGTGCTTGTCACACTCTATATAGGTCATCCAACCCCTTGGTTTACCAACGCACTCGGCACAGCCATTAACCCATTGCCAGTGTTCACCGTTTTCCGTGGGTTCTAAGTAGAAGTGCCCTTCTTTAGGGTCGATATAAAAATCAGCCTCAAAGCTATTCTTGTTTTTGGCTCTGAATTCTTGTCTTGACCCTGAGCGCGTTCTAGTCACCTTAGAAGGGTGTATTCTATTGTCTTTTAAATCTGTTATTAATTCCACGCTGTCTTCCATGCCCAAGCGGGCGCTAGTGTTTCTTTAGTGGAGGGATTAAGGCTCCCTCCGGGCCTCGCTTTCTAGGGCCGATGTGCGCAATCAACTAGCTATCTGTACCGACAAGGGAAACGCCTATTGCGCCAGTGTTTCCTAGCATGACCCCATCACCTTACGGCAAAGGCCCTCTGTGTATTTGTTCCCGTTTTTTTCGGGCGTTGGTGTTAAGTCCTGTGCCAGATAGATTCTAGCACTTCACGCTGTTCTTTAGACCAACCCCGCGTCAGGCTATGCGTTGAATAAAAATCATCAAAACCCTCTTCTGAAAGAACCTCAGTCAGCACAGAATTTATGTTTCCAATAGAGAACAGCTTTGCTTGTGTGGCTGCGTGTAATAACCCTTCTTGAAAAGCATCTTTACACCGTGTATTTAATTCTTCCTGTTGCATGAAGTGTCTCCTATGGACGTTTGCTTATACTTCTAATTGTTCGCATAATGACGTAGCAGCTTCCTTTGAAAGCCCCATGCTATGCCAATTATGAGAAATAAGGATTGTCAGCGCTGCCCGGCACCCGTCATCTTTTGGATGAACACCAGAAACCATATAATCAACAGAGACGTTGAATGCTTTTGCCAAGCAAACAATGGTGTCAATGCTCGGGTTTCTTTAATTTGGCGGTGGAGGTCGGCGGCCTTCCCGGTTATGGACGTTCCCGGTAGGGGCGGTTGATGATAAGCGGCTTTCGGCTGCGGGTGGTGATTTGCCATTTTATGAAGCTCCTGAATAGATGAATAGGGCCGCGTGGAGGGCTAAGAAGATAAGAAACAACAGCGTCTCCCACCTTGACTGTTTTGAGGCCCATAGTGCGCAGGCTCGTGGCCAGAGGTCGGATTTGATAGTGTTGATCATGGGTCACTCTCCTAATGCTCTTCATTGTTTGGACTTGCGAGTCATGCCATCGCTGCCGAGGCCGAGCAGGGGGTTGTTGCGTAAAAGGGTTAAGCCTTTGGTTTTTCCCATGGGGACAAGGATTATCCATCTATTATTTTTCTTGTGAAAAACGAGGTAACCATGAACGCGGATTCTGCTGCCTGCGATTGGTTTTTCTTCGTGGATGGTTCGGATATCGGCAGGGTTTTCAACCAAGACCCTCATGCCTGCCCATGCAAAGTCGCCCTTATGAAATAATGTGAACCAGATGGCGGTGGATGCGCGCGGTGTGAAGAAGGTTTCACGGCCTTCCTGCGCTGCGGATATTTCGCCCGTCATTTCAATTAAGCTTATGTCTGCTGTCATACGTGTTGCCTTAGGTTAGTTTAGCGTTAAATATCAGCGCGGCGTCTTCGGGCATTTAATGAACCGGCCATAGCGCGGTTTGAAAAGCTGATCTGCTGTTGATGAGGCTACAATGTACAATTATCGTACAATTATGTCAAGATAAAAAGTACAAATTTCGTACATATTAATTTGTAAGCGGAGAAATAGAGGGTAAAAAGGGCTAACCCCAATTTGAAATAATATGCAACTGAGGGTTATTTTGTGATATAAAAGAGTATAGGGTATAGGGTATAGGGTGGTACATGGGCGGACAGATGCTTTTTTCCGAAATTCAGGAATTTGTTTCAGAGGTAATATCTGAGACAGATATTGAGAATCTCAAAAATATACTTACAAAATATATTAAGCCATTAGGGTTTGATATGCATACGTGTATATCCGTGGTTAACCCGGAAAATGCACCTCCGTCTTCTCTTAAGATTTTGGAATTTCCAGAACGGTGGATCGAGCGCTACCTTAATAAAAATTACTGCAATGAGGATGTAATATTTAAAAAAGCGATGAGAGATATGCGTGCTTTTAGGTGGAGTGATGTTAAGCGTGTGGATCGCAAAGCCCAAAAGATTTTTAGTGAGTCCTGTGAATTCGGAATAAGTAACGGTGTGACAGTTCCAATTTTTTTGCCGGGGTTTTACCCGGTTACAATAAATATAGTTGGTGATAATTTAGATATTTCAGATGATAATTATCATGCGATCCATTTAATGGCTGTATATTATTATAATGCTATTATCCGTATCCAAAAAAGTGAAAATAATGAGAGTTCTGAAAATTTTGACCTTACTTCAAGAGAAAAAGATTGTTTACGCTGGGTAGCACAAGGCAAGAGTGAGATAGATATTTCTGATATTTTATCTTTGAGCCACCATACTGTCCACACCCATATTGAAAGAGCAAAAAAGAAATTAAATGTCCGCACTCGCACACAAGCTGCTGTTGTGGCCGTTCAATGTGGACTTATTTTACCTTAAAACAAATCAATCATCTTTAATATCTAGAAAATTCCAATACGGGAAAATAAGGCTTTTGGCATATTTTTACAACCGTAAGTGGTCATCAAGTCCCCTAGATAGGGGATATCACAAAAATATATTCTCGGCCATTATTTCCTTCTCGACAATTTATAAAAAAAGGAAATATTATGGCCCATCTACTAACAAAAGAAAATAGTCATCATTATGCACAACAAATAAGGCAAATGCATCAGCATCGGTATCAGGTTTTTGTGGAGAAACTGAGGTGGAATTTACCACTGGCTAAAGATGGCTTGGAAATTGATCAGTATGACACTGAGGATGCTATATACATACTGTCCCTCGATAAAGACTTAAATGTGGCGGGATCAATGCGATTATTGCCAACAATACAAGACCATTTAATGTCAGATTTATTTTCCCATTTGTTAAACACGCCAGAACCTGTTGGTGAGAGGGTTTGGGAAAGTAGTCGCACATGTTTTAAACCAAGTGTCGAAATACGAGCTAATAAAAATGCTGTCATAAATGATCTATTTATCGGGATGGCTGAAGCCGCTGTGATGCTTGGTATTGAGACAGTAACTTTTGTCGCAAATATGCAAATTTATTCTACACTGTTAGAATTTGGTGGAAAAGTCAAACCATTGGGGTTTCCTCAATATGATGTCGATGGCGAAGAAATTATAGCTTCTTCTGTGAACATTAATCAGGCCGCCTTGAATATTGTATGGCAAAAACACGGCATTATAGCTCCTACACTCAACTATTTTAATACCCAAGATCAGGCAGTAGCATAATGGAAGCCGACCCAGTCCCCCCAATGGGCGTTTTACTTGCAAGAGCGGGCTACGCTTTGTTCGATCTCAAGCCCAAGGATCAAGAACATGCCATTTCATTATTAGAGCAGTCGGCTAAAAAGCTTCGAATTAATTGCTGTGATAATGATTCAAACAACAAAATGACAGTTAAGGATTAGTATTATGAGAAATATTAATGTGGAAAGATACATCGATACTCTGAAAAAGGATGGATTTGTTATTATTCGAAACCTAATTTGCGGTGGAGAACTTAAAGCGTTGCAGCATGAGCTCGACGGTTACTTTCAAAAAACCCCTAATTCAGAGGGTATTTTTTGGGGAAATAATACTAAAAGAATGGGTCGGATATTCAGCAAGTCTAAACAATCACAGCACCTTGCGATCCATCCGGTGGTATTGAAAATTATGAACGCAATATTGAGGCCATACTGTGAAAAAATTCAAATCAATCTTACTCAGGCAATTCAAATTTTACCAGGGGAATATGAGCAGAACCTTCATAGGGATGATGAAATTTTTCCCTTCCCGAAAGCTAATGCTGAATTTATGGTCAACGCAATGTGGGCTATTGATGACTTCACAGAAGAAAATGGTGGTACGATTGTTTGGCCTGGAAGTCATCGGTTTGAAATATCACGACAGGTTCCTGAAAGCGAACTTGTGTCTGCCAAAATGAAAAGTGGATCAGTGTTAATCTGGCTTGGTTCCACACAACATGCCGGTGGTGCAAATAAAACAACAATTCCACGATCTGGTTTAACAATCAGTTATTGCCTTGGTTGGTTACGGCAGGCAGAAAATCAGTATCTAGCCTATCCGCCAAATGTGGCAAAACATTTTTCCGAACAGTTGCGAGAATTGATCGGCTATAAAGTTCACCGCCCAAATCTTGGGTGGTATGAAGGCCAAGAGCCAGATTTACTATTCTATGATAGGCCTGACACTTTGCCTGCCATAGATTTGTTTACACCGGAACTAGATGAACTTGCTCAAGAAATCATGCGAGAGCGGGCGTCTGTGGCGGCTTGACTACATAGAAGGCGCTTTAGGGCTCCTTCTTGCTGGGAAAATGTGGCCGTGGTTTTAAAAATATTCTTAGTGATGCTGCAGCCAATTCCCAGCCTGAGTAAAGCCTTGCGCTGCCAGGAAATCTTGGCCAATTTCAACAATCATAAAAGAATCACCATTTAGGGTTGATGGACATTTTTCCAATTCTGCTATAATCACTTTAAATGGCTTGCCAGTATTCATATAGAATCCCGACAAAAAAAAGTCGTTTGATCGAAAAGCCAACAGAGGTTCGCCAAGAGAGAATCTATCAATAACTTTTTTAATAGCGGGAAAGCCCTGAACAACTCTGTCGGTTGTTTTGTCATTTACAAGTTTAATAATCAACAGGGCTCTTTTGGTTTTGTTTTCTGTCATTTATCACCTCCGCACTCTAAATATCTATAATAGCCGCAATATAAGGAATGTTCATTTTTTTTTATTCGCATAAACCTCCGACATTTTTAAAAATGCCACCCGGTCTTTATTATTTAACGTTCTGAAGTTTTCAAGAAGACGTTTTTCGAGTTCTTTTTGAATTTTACTTTTTTTATACTGATAGTGTTCTCGTTTTTCTGAAAAGCCAGTAGATACGACAGATAGACGAGGCTCGTTGGAAGATGGATGAATAATTGAACCACTAATTTCAAGCATGGAAAATTTTGCCAACACCTGATCGCGCGTTATTTCCATAAAAGTGGCAAAAATGTCAACTTCTGAAACTTTCAACTGACGTTTTCCAGCAATAATCTCTGATATTCGCGTGTGCGGTAAACCAAGAGCAGTGGCAAGGTCTTTTTTCTTCTTGCCAATTTGCTTTATGTGATTTGTTATCCAATCTTGTTTCATAAAATGCATCATGTACGATTCTCGTTAATAATTCACGCACAATATTCGTACATTTTACTCTTGGCAAAAGTACGAATATTGTACATTTTAAATTCATGGAAAATATTGCAGATAAAATATTTACAAAGTTAGGCGGCCCAGCGGTTGCTGCTGGCGCGACAGGAGTGGCAGTGCAGACGGCTTATAGGTGGTCCTATCCGAAAGAGAGGGGGGGAACTGGCGGCGTAATTCCCGCCAAATACCATCAAATTCTATTAGATTTCTCAAGTAAAAGCGACCTTCCGTTAAAGCATTCAGACTTTTTTAATTCTACTTAACCAGTTTCCCGGGTCTTGCTACTTTCTTCCCCGGGAACAGCCGGGTGGCTGACCCCCAACAGTCGCCCGGCAAACTAATAAACCAAGAGAGGGCATTGATCGCTACGCCGTGAGTGGATGGCATAGTAGGAGCCCGCAACAGCAAGCCCTTGAAGGTAAGTCCATTCACGACCCTTCAAGGCAGTCTATTCCTCCAGCGGCTCCCCTAGGCTGCAAACTCTCTGAATGGGGCGGTGGATATAAGCCCTATATCCAAATGCGAAGCCGCCCCGTTCAGTTTTTTAATAATAACGGCGATGAAAAAAAATGTCATCTCCGATTGGAAAGGAAAAAAAGATATGACGCTCTACCGCGCCCCTGGGACCATCGATGCCTTGTTGTTAAAAACCATAGGCGAGTTATCCCCCGCCGTAGTCAAAAATGCCACAGGTAAGGCCCATGACACATTCAACAAAATCAGCCGCGATACCAATGATATGGGTTTGCATTTGATCGATGCCATTAAACTGGATATGGCCTTGATGGAAAATGGTAAGCCGTCCGTATTCCATGATCATTTCACCGAACAGATAAACAAGGCTTTCAAGCCGATATTCTCCATAGAGGTATCAGTGCCCGAACAGATGATGAAGATTATGAAAGAGGTTGGCGACGTTGCCAGTGCTTGCACCGCCGCCACAGATCATAATTCCGCCGGTGGGAAGGGGCTTACCAATAATGAACGGCGCGAAATCATCAAGCAAGCCCATGAGGCCCAAGAGCAGTTAAAGGCATTGATCAAAGCGGTGGAGATTAAGACACCAGAGAATAAGAATTCAGAGACAAAGCGGCCCATTGATATGTGTGGACGCATTGGTAAACTCACATCGGTGTGTCCATGACATATCCCCAACATCACTTTAATGCCATCCCTGCGCCTGCTAAAGAAACAAAAGACGGCAAGTTCAACCCGTTGCCGCTGTACCCCTATGTCTTTGGCATCGTGTTTTGGGCGGTGGTGATTTGGGTTTTTTGGTAAATATTTCAACATTAAAAGGAGACAATATGTCTGATATAAATGGAATTTCTCAAGATGTTTTACGGTCGTTTGTCGAGAGGGTGGAGCGGTTAGAGGAAGAAAAAAAGAATTTAGCTGATGATATCAAGGATGTTTATGCAGAGGCCAAATCCACTGGTTTTGACGTTAAAATTGTAAAAAAAATAGTCACCCTGCGGCGGATGGAAGATGATGAAAGGCTAGAGGTTGAAGCATTAACAGCCCTATATGCCCATGCCCTTGGTATGGTTAGGGGTTAAGGATATATGGCTTCAAATCGTCATTTAGAGCAGGCGTTATGTATTGAAGGATTTGCCACGGCAATGTGTCTGCGGCCCATTAATGCCCGGATCATTCATATTCCCAATGGCGGGGCGCGGGGGAAGACTGAGCAAACCAGTAAGCTTATTGGTAAGAAGATCAAAGACATGGGCGGCGTTGCCGGATTCCCCGATTATCTTATCCTGTTTGATGATGGCCGTTTTGCCCTGTTGGAAGGTAAGCTCGAATTAAAGAAATTGCGGGACATCGTCATTCATAAGCGGACGGATTTAAACCCTGCGCAGAAAATATTCAAAGCCGAAATGGCAGAGCGTTGTGGGGATGGTTTGCGTTACGGCGTTTTCCGTAGCGTGGATGAGTTTATTGATCAACTCACGGCTTTTGGTGTGCGGTGGCAGTTTCGGCGGCTCTCTATGGCAAGGGGGGGCGCATGAACGGCACGCCGTTTTCTCAGGAAGAGGAAAATTATATTAGGGCATCTCACAAAAATATGGGGTGCCACGTTATTGCTAAAAACCTGTCGTTTATTTTTGGGACCCCTCGGAATAGCCGTGCGGTTTATGACAAATTGAAAAAGATGAGGTTGAACGCCGCTGATAAAAAAACAACCCAATTATTGTCGGATACATCTTCTGCACCTGATGGGGCCATTCCCTATTATGTTCCTATACCACGCGGTAAAATCATCATTCGCACAAGGCGATTGTTTCAGGTGATGACCAATACCAATACAGGTGTAGAAGATTTATCCGAAGAAATAGATTTGCACGAGGACAGCCTGCGCGCCCTGATTTTCAAAGGCGGTATCCCCGCGCCATTTGCGGGGCGGATAACAGAATATTACGCGGCAATGGGGGAAAAGATATGGCCATAAAAATATATCACGGTCAGTGCCTGGACATCCTTAAGACGTTGCCAGATAATTCGGTTGATGTGGTGATTACAAGCCCGCCTTATTGGGGGTTACGTGATTACGGCGTTGATGGGCAGATAGGTTTGGAGAAATCTATACATGAACATCTATCCGTCCTGATTGCGGTATTTGATGAAATCCGGCGGGTTTTAAAGCCGGACGGAATATGTTGGGTCAATTACGGCGACTGTTATGCCACAACACCCAATGGACGGAAGGCCGTGGATATTGTGAATGATGATCGCGGGTTTGTGGACAAGCCATTCTCTACGATTCAAGGCAATTGCAAACCGAAAGACCTTTGCCTGTTACCAGAGCGATTTGTCATTGCCATGCAGGATGCTGGTTGGTGGGTGCGAGCCAAACCCATCTGGGCAAAACGTAACCCCATGCCGGAATCCGCCAAAGACCGCCCGACTACGGCCTATGAGCAAATATATATGTTTACTAAGGCTGAGAGATATCTCTATGACCATGAAGCGGTGCGTGTAACATCATCCCCCAATACAAAGCCCGGTGGTGATAAGTTTCGTAATGGGCAATATACAAATGGGCAACAGTTTAATGATTCGACCACACGGGTTAGTGGATGGCAGTCAGGTGAGGGATCTCACAACATATTAAAACATAATTCAGGTAACAGAAAATCAGCCTCATTCAAGCGAGAGAATAGCAAGCGTGCAGTAGTGCATCCCGGGCAAACAATGGGAACTCATCGGCCAGACAGGGAAGATAACAACTATCAGGACGGGGCACGTTCATTACGGCAGTGGGAATTCAACCCGCCAATCCTGCCAGATGATATTGCCAGTTTGGACATATGGGATATTCCGACAAAGTCGTTCAACGCCGCCCATTTTGCTACATTCCCGCCTGATCTTGTTTATCGGTGCCTGAGTGCCTCCGGTATGAAGGCAGGGGCGGTGGTTCTTGATCCATTTGGGGGTGCCGGCACCACGGCGCTTGTGGCGGATCGCTTGCAGATGGACTCAATCCTGATCGAACTGAACCCCGAATATATCAAGATTTCTGAAAATAGAATTGGAAATGAACAAGGCATGTTCGCAACAGTTGAGGTGATTGCAGAATCAAGTCAGGGGCGCTTGTGATGGCAGACATCATTCAAATACCCACAGAAAAGAATGTGGCACATCTGTGGAAAGAGTTTTCGGGGCTTGTTATTCAAAGAAACAATGGCCTGCCGATTTCCGCCAATGAAGTTTTAAGGAAAGAACAGGTCTTTGCTAAAGTACTTAATAAAATGGGGGTAAAAAATGATCTTATATAATATCGCGGCTGAAAGGGCTTATTTGGGGGCTTGTCTGGTTAATAATGCGGCCATATATGAGCCGTTGTCCACGGGGCATTTCTCCCATGAAGGTCATCAAAATATTTATCGGGTGATGATTAGGGAAATATCATCCGGCAAGCCTGCCAGTCCCGTGACCTTAAGCCAGTTATTAGAGGATGAACCGTTGTTGAGGGATATTGGGGGAACAAAATATCTTGCCCAATTGGCCAGTTCTGCAATTTCAATCATCAATTCCCCGCAATATGCCCAGATCATCATAGATTTATGGAAAAGGCGGCAGATCATCAGGGTTGCCAATGATGCCACCATGCAGGCCGGGGAAGACAATGACCTTGATGTTATCTTAAATGATTTGGTTGGCACCCTTCATAATATCTCCCAAAGCGCCGAGGTGGGTAGGGGGCTTTTACATGTCTCAAACCCTCTAGAAGAGGTAATTAAAGATATTGAAAGCGATGAAGAAGATACAAGCGGTGTCACTAGTGGCTTAAGGGCGTTAGATGATGCCCTCGCCCTGTTCAGGGGCGGTCAATCAATAGTATTGGCGGGGCGTCCTGGTATGGGCAAAACGGCGGTGGCGTTATGTATGGCAAAGGGTGCGGCGATGGCGGGGAAAGGCGTTGCGTTTTTCTCCCAAGAGATGCCGCGCCGCGATTTGGCTCAAAGATTATTATCTGATGTCATTTGGTCCAGTACCACGCCTATACCTTACCGTGATATTCGCCGCCATGGGGTGCAGAATTTCCGGCTTGATGACTATCAGAAAAGCCGATTGAAGGACGGGCAAAAGAGAATAAGGGATTGGCCGTTGTTTATCGAAGATCAATCATCCATGTCCGTGGCGGGCATATATGCGCGGTGCCAAGAATTAAATCACCGGCTGAAAAAGACTGATCAAAGCCTTGATATTATTTTTATTGATTATCTGGGCCTTATGAAATCATCAGGAAACCATAAGAATAACAGGGTGCAGGAAGTGGGTGAGTTATCCCGCGAAATAAAACAGCTTGCCAAACGGCTGAATGTGCCTGTTGTGGTACTGGCCCAATTAAATAGAGGTGTGGAGTCCAGAGAGAACAAACGGCCCATGCTCGCGGATTTACGGGATACGGGGGAGATAGAACAAGATGCCGATGTGGTGATATTCGTTTACCGCCATGAATACTATCTACAGATGGCCAATGATGAGGGCGCAGCAACGGAACTTGAAACAGCAAAAAACAAATTAGAATTAATAATCGCAAAGCAGAGAAGCGGCGAAACCCGTACCCGTCATTTCTTTTGCAGTATTGAAAATAACGTCGTTAGGGATAAGGCATATGGCTAGAAAAAAAATAGATAACACATTCAGAATTACATCTTCGCGGCGAGATTTTTTGAGATTAGTATGTAATTCAACACTACATGTAAATTTAAATAGAGGGCAATTTGTGTTTTATAAAATTAAAGGGCAAGTCCATAAAAAATTATCCAAGAGAAACTTTGCGCGGTTTGTGGCCAATGATTACTTAGATCATGTTGCCACAAATAATGATGGAACAGAACAATATGTGGGGACGGAGAAGGCAAGGAATATAGTTTTTGGGAAAGATTTGCAAGGTGGTGAAGTATGAGCCAAGCCCCCTTCTGGCCAGTTGCTACGGACGCATTTATAGCAGATACTGTACATCTTTCTGCGGAAGAAACAGGTGCCTATTTAATGCTGCTTATGTGTCTATGGCGCAGCAACGGTAAACCCATACCTTTGGATCACAAAAAACTACCAAGGATGGCGCGTGTTCGCCCGAATAGGTGGCCTGCTATTTGGGATAATTTAGAAGAATTTTTTCATATAGAAAACGCGATGGTCACACAAAAACGACTTCGTAAGGACTGGGTTACGGTGCAAGAAAACATAACTCGTAAACGCGAGTCAGGAAGTTTGGGCGGGAAAGCTAAGTCATTGAAAACAAAGAAACCACCTTTAGCAAATGGTACGTTCCTGCCAGAGCTTTGCTGTAGCAACCATAACCATAACCAGAAAGAGAAAGAAAAAAACCCCCCAAAAAAATTGGGGGCTGTGAGTGATTTTGAAGAGAATTTAAAAACAAAGGCGGTGGGTCAAGAGGTTTTGGAAGAATGCTTACGGATAACATCTTTGCCAACCCATAGGCCGCGAGATAATCAAAAGTGGATTGGTATCGTGAATGGGTGGATCGAAGCCGGCGCCATCCCTGAAAAACATATCTATCCTGTCCTGCGCCGGATATTGCAAAAAACAAAAATCACCATCAGCAGCCTTGGGTTTTTCACCAATGAAATTTTGGCAGAGGTGGACAGACTGACCCCGCTTGAAAAGGATCAGGCCGCTTGGCAGGCGCGGGTTGAGGGTTATCGCGACCGGCAATATTGGAATGGATTCTGGGGCATGGAACCTGGGCACACGGAGTGCATGGCCCCGCCGCACATATTGGAGCAATGCGGGTTTCAGGCCTTTAAATCAATCACCCCCGCAAATTGAACGCCGCAGAACAGAAAGAAAAAGCATGACAGAAGAACAGAAAAAAAATGACATCTCGCAGGATTTCGCCGCGCCACCCTTGGTGGGCATTATGGCCTTTGTGATTGTGAGTAGTCCCAAGCTTGCGCCATATGCCACCATCACGCTTACCGATGGCACCGTGATCAACAAGCCCATGACGGGGACCATGCTGACCAACCTAATCATGGACAGCGCCCGCGCCATTGGGAATATGGAAGACGTAAGCGATGGGTATGAATAGGGCCCCCTATTTATTTTAACCTCTGCCCCCCGTGCTCATCTGACTCATCAACCACAAAGTAGCAATCAACATTAAAGGAAAATACATTTATGCCCATAAAAGGCCGTCAACGGGGTAAGTCATTAAACAGGAAAAAACAACCCACAACGCGGTGCGGGCGGCAGAGGCATGTTACCGGCACCATGGAGGGATTGCAGAAAAAAGCGGTGTTGCTCCATGCGCGGCTTATCTGGGATGGGTCTATCCCACGATACATCAGTCATTATGATGAAAAAGAAATAGCGGTCAAATATGCGGAATATCCGCTAGGGATATTATTCGCCCGAAAGATTATCACAATCCGCCAACATGACGTTGGGATATTATTTGATAAATTCAGGCGGTTCAGCGGTATGAAGGCCCCCGGCATGTGCGCGGGCCGCGGCGGCGAGTTCATTGACAATAGTTTTGCGGCGGATAGTCATTTTGATGATGAGGAATCCACCATACGGGCAAAGGGACAATACCGCGACGGGCTTAGCGTTTTGACCCCGAGGCAATTAAATGCTGTGCAGGAGGTGGCCTGTTACGGTGATTTGCCCAGATGGATTACTTTGAACGATAGAGAGACGGCTTCGTGGTTTCTGAGATCAGGCCTAAATGCCTTGATCTCATGTTATGTGTCGGGCGGTGGTAAAAAAAACATTTGATTTTTTGATTAAATGTTGTTAGTGTTTTTAAATTGACGTTGCAGAAGTGTGACAAAGGCTCAAACCATAGCGGTTTGGGCTTTTTTTGTGCCTATTTTCTGCAAATATAAACGGGTTTTCTCCCAGGCTGCGGTATCTCTTTGATTAGGGAGCCGCTTTTTTTTATAGGTGAATGATGGCTTATCGACAAAAACAAGCGGTCGATGCATTTTATGCAGCGTTGGACCAAAACGAAAAACGTTCCTTGCTGGCGACTTCTAATTTAAATGCGTCAGGCTTAGAATCTCTCGTAGGATTATTGCGGATTATTAAAGATAAGGTTGAAAATGGAGGAGCGGGTTATCCACCGGGTGCGGAGACTGACGTTCGCGCGCTTGTGGCAGAGACAAAGCAGAATATATCTGATAATGCGACGGCGCATATTGCCGCAATTGAATCCGTTAATGATGTTAATTATGCAGGCGTTGCAGCAAGTTTGAATATTGAGCTTTAAGCGTGGCATTTCCGACCGGATGGGCCCGAAAATGTATTGTTACTATTCCTGATGCTAAAATATTGGGCAGTAACACAGATTTTCCAGTTCTTATCACAGAGCATAATCTTCCCATAGAGATGATGGACGGCGGGCTTAATTCCGCCCTGAACGGCGGAGGGGACGTGCGTTTTTCCCTTGATGCTGCCGGGACGACACAATTTGCCTGTGAAGTTGTCACTCTTGTTACCAGCGGGACTCCTGCCAGCCGCCAATGTGTGATAT
>Ga0316204_10008137_pt1 | contig 14821 bp, 4 predicted proteins | sample 6monrhotite_MG_2_FD_205661 | JGI IMG/M metagenome (GOLD analysis project Ga0316204, IMG submission 205661) | Microbial mat bacterial communities from mineral coupon in-situ incubated in ocean water Damariscotta River, Maine, United States -... | ecosystem: Environmental > Aquatic > Marine >...
AACAGTAAAGTTATCCCAAGCTTGAATTCCTGGTTTTTTCAAAAGAGCGACCATTGTATCTTTATTTTTACCTTTCTTCTCATAGGCGAGTATTCGTCCGCCTTTAGATGCCTCTGTTGCCCATTCATCTATACGTTCTTTTAATTCAGCAGAAGCAAGTTCTTTTACGTCAGATTGCTCTGTAATTCCCCAAGCCCGACCTACAAGCAGATCAGACGCTTGGTTTATTTCTTCATTACTTGTGCAATCAAGAGCCCCAGCTCCTTTATTGGGGTTAAACAGTTCACTTTTAAGCCGAACAACGCTCAGCATCGTTCCCGTCAATCCACGATCCATAGCTCTTGGAGAAAATGGTGTTACAGATTGTGCTTCAACATGCTTATAAAACGTGGAGTGATAATGCTCGAAGGTTTCATAATGAGATAAATCACGTGGTCTTGCCCAAGTAAGGACAGTGCAGACAAGCCCTGGAAAAGCTCTTCCTACGCGGCTTGTCGCTTGAATATACTCTGCCGTCCCCTTGGGTTGTCCGTTAACAACCATTAAACCCAAACGATTTATATCAACGCCAACTGATAACATGTTGGTGGCAAGCAGCACGTCAATAGAGCGTGCATCTCCTTCTTCCCAACGCGTTATATACTTACCTTGCTCAACATCAAACTCGGATTTAAACTTGATCTCCAGTTGATCTAGATATTTTGGAATATCCCTGCTTGAAACACGCGAGGTAAGTTCCCGTACATTTTTCACGCTCCGTTGGGCAAGTCCAGGTCTTTCTACCAAGCTCATTTGCACACGGTAACTCCGTGTTTGAACGTCATCTTCAGCTAGCCGCTTCATGCCGCCAAGCTCACGTAGGGAATTAAAGTATCCTACTGTTGTTAGATAAGGATCTGCTGCTTGTCCAAATTTGTCAAACAGAGCTTGGGCAGCTGTTAAGAATGCCGTATAAATGCGAATAAGCATTGCTGGTCGCGAGCTTCCCGGCGAACACACTCCCAGATAGCGCCTACCTGGTATCTGATCAATTGGTCTTTGTACAGAGAAGAAGTTGTCGGATATGTCTAGTCCGCTCGGCGGAAAGACAGACACGCGCCGCATAAATACGTGATTGACCTGTTCTTGTGCTTTTCTTACCGTCGCGGTGGAAGCAATTATCTTTGGCTTAATGCGTTTATCATTGAGATTCCACGTTGACAGTTCATCTACAGCGGTTTCATAAAGGCCAACCATAGTTCCAAGAGGGCCACTAATAAGGTGAAACTCATCTTGAATTATCAGGTCTGGCGGGCGAATTTGATTAATTTTTTTAACCTTAGTAGAAGGAAGCGCGCCGCGAGCAGGATGATTTCCTGAGCAATCAGATTCTGGCCATAGTAGCCCATGGCGCGGGCATTCAGCTGATGCTTGCCCAAACAAAGTTCGTGTATCGCCACGCCACGCCATCATCGCAAATTTATCAACAGTCGCTATCAACATAGAAGGAGGACGATGGTAAATTTCTTCATCAACCACTAGAACTGGTAAACCTGGATGAGGCTTATTACTTGATTGCCCTTTGGAAAACGCGCAGCGTCCCTTTTTGTCACCACAATAAATTTTGGTGCGAAGGGTATTTTTATCAACTTCAATGTCTTGTCTATCTGATATTTCCGATCCACACCATGGGCAGTTTGTTAATTGCGCTGGAGATGAACCACCAGCATCAAATTTGTCAGGATCGCGAATTTTCTGAATTGCACTGTGGCTGTCAACCGTGGTTCCTGGTGTAACCTTGTTTCCAACCCACAAGCCAATAGTGAATGGCTCTGTACCAAGAGTTTTGTCACCTGAAGCAAGCGCTTCTTGCCGTTCTAATTCCATGGCACAGATCAAAGTTGTTGCCCGTTGGAACTGTTGTAGCGTTAGAAGACGTAGAGTGTAGCGCATAATGACTGCCAGCCCTCGACTGCTATCGTATCCACCAATATCTCCCTGCATACGGCGAATAGCCATCGCGAAAGCAGCAACACCCAGATACGCTTCCGTTTTACCACCACCTGTTGGAAACCATAGCAAATCAGCAAGAGCTTCAATTGGTTTTGCGCGATCGGCATGTTCTGGATCTGCTAGTGATGGTAAGGAAAGAAGAACAAATGCAAGCTGGAATGGCCGCCAAGAACGATTTTTTCTTTGATCAAAATCATCTAGGGCAACCTTCTCATTACGGCGGCAAGAAAGAGCATACATACTGTGGATGCGCTGCTTAGCCATAACGCGGTTTGTAAAACGAAATGCCTCAAGAGCTATATCGTTTTTTTCATCGGCTAGAACTTGAATACCTTCGAGAAGACGCTTGTGAATATCCTTACAGCGATTTAGAGCAGTATTCGCGTGGCTATCAAAGCCTATAACTTCTGTCTTTATTCGAGCATACTGCTCTTTAATCCATGCTTCATAGTCATCGGTCAGAACAGAGAGGGCTTTAATGAGCTCTGGCTTTTCCATTGAAGCGAGTTCGTTCATATCTAAAAAGCCATTTTTAATCATATTCTGCATGGCGGGGCGATCTTCGGCACGAAGACCGGGTGTTTCTGTCACGGGCACTTCGGATTGTGGCATGACTACTGTCCGAACCATTGTCGCCCGCTCTGTTTCTCCATGATTGGATATGGCATGTACGGCAACGCCATGACCTGAGGCAAACTCAACTTGTTTGCGGTAGATCATCTCAAGGGCTTCACGCTCAGGATCAGCGGTATTAGCATTGATCGACAAGCGACGTCGAAAGATAGCTTTGTCTGTTGTCTCATCAGCTGCACGAACTATTAACTCAGGCTGAAATATCCAAGCACCATCTTTATTTTGTTCTGGCTCTTCCTGTGCATTAACAAGGAATAAAGTGATAAGACGGTCACCTTCAGCGTTTTTGCTGCGGATTGTACCTTGTATGCACACTTCAGGTTGATCAGCATCAGGAGCTTGATGCGGCACTTGTCCTTCTGTTAGCTGAATCTTTATTGTCCCGCCGCTTGGGATGCGCTGCCAAACTTTTGCTTTGGCTCCTTGCTCTTCCTCGCCAGTTTCCTTGTTCCTTTTTGTCTTGTATATTTCTGTGTCATAGTCGCGCTCATAACGTCCCCAGCGTACATCAACATCGATGGCCTCAATATCACCGTCCACACAAAAGGTCATGCCAAAACTAGACGGAACTAGGGACTGGTTACTGGCCGCATCAATCTCATCTGATGAATCCGCTTCAGCGTCCACTTTACCGGTAGAACCCCCAAATTCAGCTCCGGGATCATGTCTACCTGTATGTACGTCAAGATCGTCCGGTTCTTGCTCATCCTTTTCAGCAGCCAGCGGTCCTTTTAATCCTTCGATACCATCTTTTTCCGTTTCTCGTGGCGCTAGCTTTCCAACCAAGTAACGATCACGAACACCCATATCTATAATCTGCTCATGTGGACCATTCGCGGGACCGAGTAAATCATCCATTACTGCTAGTTGGAGAAGCTCTCGAATGTACGCTTGATTTTCTATCGGCGGTAAATCATCAAGCTTTTTATTTATAAGCTTTGGCACGACTGTAAGAAAATCAGACCATTGCAAGCGGGATATTCGTCCGGCAGTTGGCAGTAACAAGCCTATATCAGTGATATTAATGTTGGGCGTTACGGACTGTAAAACATCAAAATAGATTGTTGTTTTTTCTTCAGTTGATCTTAAGCGAAGCGTTTTTCCAATCTTTATTACATTACCATCAGGATGAATAATTAAAATCCAGTCGGACTCTCTAACCCCAGAGAAGAGGACAGGGTCACCAGAGAATTTAAGTACATAATCGGGAAATGGAAATTCATAATTTTCTGAGTTTTCTTCAATCGCGATCCAACAAATAGAGCTGGAGCCATCGCGCGCATCGGAGGCCAGTCTCTGTGCTATTACATTATTCGCCATGCTTTTATGCAGATCAGAAAGCCCCGCAACGATGATTTTTTCATTAAACTTATCATTACCAAGCTCAGCGTTTAGTCGGCCCAACAGCTCGTCTAGAAAACTACTGCTGATTGAGGTAACGCCTTCAAAATCAATTTTGATTGCCCCTTCAATTTCCGGCAATAGAGCTAAGATTTTTCGTCTGATGCGCGTGGCGGGAGGACGGCCTCCAGTATGGTTACAGACATCCTTAATAATAATACCGTGCTCAGAAACGCGTTCAGCTTCAGCATCAATATAAGACCATCCATCCGCACCAATCCAGGTATCACCAAGAGATACCGGCTTAGTCAAATCAAAAGACATTGACACGCCTGTACCAGAGATATTCTGGCCGTTTACAATTCCAATTTCTTTCCCATGATCCATCTTATATGTAGATGTCCCCGACCAAATGGAAATAGTCCCTTCGTTTTTCTTTAAAATTTCAAGGCTTCCAGCCATGCCATTACCTTGTCCAATATTTTTGTCCCGAGTAACGCCCCGTTCCATGGCCTTTCTAAGGGCTTCTTCATCACTGCTGATATCAAAGCTACCCTCAAGAGAGCCCCTTAGACCAATGCCGCTGTCACAAATTGCAATATCAAGACGCTGTAAATTCGGAAAAAGTTGCGCGCAAACAACGCCGGGGCTTTTTGTTTGTGAGTGCACAAAAATATTATCGACAATTTCATTAACTGCCCATTCGAAGGCTGGTAGAAATTTCCGCGCGTCATCAAATTGCTGGAGCACCATATCGACAATATCATTCACAGCATGAAAAACATCGCCCTCACCATTAATAAGTAAAATGGGAATAAACCGCCCATCTTCCGGTTTTCGGTGATGTTTCGGTTCTTTCAAACCAAGAGCACGATAAAAATTCATGCGAGCGAGATAGCTCAATACCGATGAACAGCCCTCAATTTCAATTTCATGGCCATCAAGCTTTTGTGTTAAAAGCCAGCTTGTAAGCTGCGCAATGGCGCTGGTCTCAAGAAAGCAGTTCTCTGGAAATTTTAATATTATCTTTTCTGTGGGATTTGCACCGGATGGCAAGGCTCCAGCGATAAGCTCACGAATTTTTGCAATATTATTTGATTTTGAAAGTTGAATTATTGACATCACTTGGTTCCTCCAACGGCAAACAAATCATCTGGAGGAATGACTTCTTCTTTTTTTATCTTCGTTGATTTTGTTTGATTTTTTTCAGCTTCATAGCGTTCACGGTTTAATACGGAGAGTCGCTGCAAAACCTCTTTGCGTGCAGTATCCGAAATAGTATAGCGAACACGATCGCTTTCAGGTAAGTGCGAGACTTCGTGGAATCCATAATCAAGTTTAATATCTTCCCAGCCATAAAGTTTAAGAACCCACTCATCAATTTTTTTGAGGGCGCAGCGAAGTTTTTCTATCTCTGAACTCGTATCAATTGGTGAGTGAATAGCGTTCATCACACCTGTCATTCCGCCATCATTATCTTTAGACCACTGAACTGCATCATCATTGAAGGCCTGCGCAATCTGAATACCAGAGTTATCATTTGAAAAGTTTGGTAGCGGAAATTTATCTATCGACTCACTTATTGAGAGCGTAAGAGTTGCTCCGAGTGCCCCTCCGCAGTACCTTTCTAACCAAATCTGAAATGGAGAGCTAATGCAAATAGCATGTTCATCCCCTCGTTCTATTCCAATAAGAACAACTTTATTCGTATATATCCAACTTGAAGGTGCAAGCATACAGATTGGATATTTTGTCACCTTTGAATAACACACGAAATTATTATTTTTTCGTAAGCGCTTCATCAACTCTGAACGGTGACGTGGAAATCTCCACCAATGATTGATTAATCCCTTATAACTCTTCAATGCAGATGGTGTTCTGGTTGGTTTAACCACCTCAAGTAGAAAGCGGTGAGCTAAAGGATAGCTACGTTCAATTTCGCTAAGCTCTTTATCTGCTATATCAAGAGCCCATCGGTTAGTACGAGTAAGAGAGTTCGAGGTTATGTCATTTCCAGTTATATATGGAACCAATAACGAGTTTGGTTCATTCCGAATTTTCTCAAACCACTCATTATCAGGAGAAAGCAAAAATGCCTTCCCTTTGCTATTATTAACTCCTTCAAAACTGAAGAGTCTATTGCATAACTTTTTAGGATCCCACATCTCATGAGCCACTGGCTCTAGGCGTGCGCTAATTAAGTTACATTTAATACCATTAGCACTTTTTTTAGAACGATATTTTCCTTTAAAAAAACAAATAATAGATACATAAACGGCCGCCTTTCCAGGCCAAGGAACACCTTTTTCTGAAAAATATATTTCACCTATTTTGGCTAGCACACCTAGACCAGTAGAAATGGCACTTCCTTCCGCTATATTTGACGTTGCTAGCAAGCCGTAAGCCCCTCCATCTTTCAGGAGGCTTTCCACTCGTCGATGGAACACCACACAGAGGTCAATCTTTCCTGTGTTTCCCCCTATAATAAGCTGAGCTTGACATTTAAAGCTTTCACCAAAAGTTTCTCTCCAAAATTTATTTCCAACAAATGGAGGATTTCCTATGAAGGCATCAAAGCCACTATTTTCTCGTTGAAATACTTCGGGAAACACTAAAGGCCAGTGAAATGGTTTCCTTACAGGCTTGTCCGCTGGGAGATCAATGCTTAGTCCTTTGTCGGCACGCTTTCGCAAAGTGGTAATTTGACTTTCATCACCATCCATAGCACTGCCAGCCTCAATTGAGAGCATGGTCGTATCAACATTTTTGCCATTTGAGGTTAGGACTTCACCAACCAAAGCGTCAGCAATCAATTCAGGCAAGGCCAGCTTATCACGTGCTTGTTCATCCAAACTGGCCATGACTTCTACATCATGGATATCCCGAATGGGCCTGCTTCGGAGCTCTGCCCGTAATGCGGCGGCTTCTTCAATTGCCTGGTCAATCTTTGATGCGAAGAGCTTTTTAGAGCTATTTTTACCCGGTTTCATATCAAGATAATGGAGTTGTCCTAAATTATGAATGCCCAGAAGGCTGTCGCCGCTACGTAAATTGTGGTCTAAAAAACCAAATGGCCTTCCTTTGGCAAGGGTTATCAGCCAAATCGATAATTTCGCCAGCTCCACAGCAAGGGGGTTTACATCTACGCCATATAAGCATTGTTCGGCGATTAGACGTCTGGCCGTCAAGAGCCGTTCTTCGGCATCATTTCGTAACGGCTCATATCCATTTTGTTTTTCAACAACGATGCCTTCAGACGTTACCGCGTTGCCAGCGGCTTCGCTTTTATCCCATGCCTCGACGAGCCGTTCCGAAAGCCAGCGACAGGCTTGCACAAGGAATGCACCGGAGCCCATCGCTGGATCACAAATTTTTAAATCCAGTAATTCTGCGGGTGTTTTAAGTGTCCATTCTTCACGTGGCTTCCCCTCCGCTGGGCCGCTATAAACGATGGGTTCTAATGTTTCTTTTACGATAGCCTCGGTAAGAGATTTCGGTGTGTAGTGAGTTCCTGTTTCCCGGCGGTCGGCACCGGTTGTGACCATGAACGTATTTACGGGATAGACCAATGGATATCCCCATCGATCTATTCGTAGAAAATGGAAATATGGTTTGATACGATCTCGGAGAGCTTGATCACCGTGACATGCCGTTAGTAATTTGTCGGATGCGGCCTCATCGGTTATTTTAGCCAGATCGTTCTTTACTCGACTGGCTGAGCTGCCTGTTCGTTCCTTGAGTAAAGCTTTTATAGATTCATCGCCGTCATCGGTGGCAGCCTCAAGATCGTCTAACATTACCCATGGTTTTTTGGCATTTTTTGTTGCGTCCAGGTCTAGCGTAACTTCTTTTGCGCGAATAACCGTGCGCTCAAGCAAACCCTCATAAACATAGCCAATTTGTTCTACATCTAGTGCGCGGTATGAAAGTGTTCGTCCCTGAAAAAGCTGCACAGCATCAAGCAACAAAAGAACGGTGCGGTTATCAATTGGTAATGGCGTGGCTGGATCAATCTTCCAATTTGATCCTTTGGCTCTTCCTTCAAGGAATGGAAAGCGATCAGGATCAAATAACGACCCTCCAAGTGCTGGTAAGCGCATCTCCTTATGCTGAACACCACCATACACGGCACGAAAAATTGAGAGCAATCTTGACCAAGCATCCCAACGACGCTCAAGGATCTCCTCTGATTCAGCGCGAAGCTGCATACGTAGAGTAGAAACGGCGTAATTAGCCTCATAGCGTTCATCACCCATGAGCAGCAGTCCGCGCTCTTCTGCGGATAACAAAAAGACAATCCGCATCATAATGGTCAGGGCTGATTCATAAAGCTCTGGTGGCTTTACTTCGTTTAAAAGCGTTCGGTTCAAATCAACGTCCGCACGGTCAAGGCGTTGAATTAACACTTCAACAGCACGCCGCACTTGTTCCCCAAGAGCTTCTGTGACTTCGTCCTGTAGCTTCAATGATTCATCAAAAAGCGCTGGAAGTTGCTCATTGGTGTCAACAAAAAATCTACGGATACCAAGAAGGTTAACAAAGGATCGTAAGGTTGCCGGTTCTGGCCCCCACAGACGTGCATACCAGCTTGCGTAGGTTGTGACTGCCCCAATCGGAGCATCAATCAACATCCATTGCTCACCATTGGTTACGAGCCCCAGTCGAACATTGTTGGCACGGCATAGCTCGACCATGCGCTCTACTGGGCTACTTGCCCAACCGTCGCCCTTGACTGGTTTATTAAGCACAGTTTCTGGAGAGTAAATTTGAATAAGTAGGAGAGGTGCATCATCTTTTTGGTCATTAACCACCGCATAATTAGGGCGCAGCGTAACTCCATGCTCAGGAATTAAATGGCTGAGTTTTTCAGTTAATTTTGCCTGCGGTTTAAGAATGTCTTCTTCCCCATCCTCATCCAATTCCAAAGTTTGCTTCAATATCAAGTCAATCCAAGCTGTATGAAGCGCTGGTAATTGTGGGTCATCCAGGTCAATCGCTTCGCGCCATTCATCATAGGCTTGCCGAACTGTTTTTCGTTTTAATGGATCAATTTGCTCCAAGCCTTGAGGAAAGGCTTGATTTAATACTGGCTCGGCAAGGAAAGGACCGGATACGTCCATCAGAGACAACCACTCACCGTGAAGGCTTTGATAACTCATGAACACCCCCCATTTGCCAATGACTCTGGCACAAGAAAAATGACGGCTACCGGGACGGTTCTGGCCTCGAAGTTTTTGTAACGAAGTTCAATTGCTGCGATCTCCTGCTCTTTTTCTTCAGGAATGCGTGCGAGGCGGGTCTTTAGAGCCTCATTATCGCGACGGACTTGAGTGCGTTCGTCTTCGGTAAAAAGAGAAAGCTGTTCAGGTTCGTGTTCTTTTTTTAACTCTTGTTCAATCGTGCGTGTAAGTTCATCCAGTACAGAGGATATGTTTTTAATTTCCTGCAGCTTTCGAGCTTCAAGCGTATTCTGCAGATTTCGCAATCGGTCGTTAGAGCGTGCTTCCAGAGCTCGTTGTATTGAATTTTCATTTGTAGAGAATTGCTTGGCGAGGTTATCAAACAATATTTCGTTGGCTTGATGTGGTGATGCCTCTTCTAACCATTGATTAACTTGGGTAACCCGTGTTTCTCGGCTAAAGCTTCCATCCTTTAAATGCCCACCAGAAACAGTAAGCTCTTCATGTAGCCGATGGTGGCTTCCTCCCGTGATGACAAGACGAGAAACAACAGCAACAGCTGGGCAATTAAGTTGAGAGTCGGAGACTATTCTGACATCTACGCGATGCAGTTTTTTTACATCGTCTTGTGCCCACACCTCTGCACGCATAAGCCGTAAACACATTTGCACAAGACGATGATTAAGGTGTACAAGCACTATGTCATCACGGTTCTTGGCGACATCATGGTCAAAAGTAATTGGTCTTAGTTTTTGAGTATGAGGATGGCGTAACCCCTCCATGCAACGAGCCCAAGATCCAGTCAAAACAGGCAGTTCGAATATGGTGCCGCTGGGTGCCCCCTCTAGCTCTACAGATTTGAGAGAAGGTTTCTCTGCTAATGCAAGTCCAGTTTTAACGGCTTCGCAAATTCGATCAGGTGTAAGGTGAAAATCTTTTTGTGTTTCTAAAAGCCTTTCATGAAGTCGTGTAATTCGCTCCTGCAGTTGACGCTCAGCTTTAACGAAACGTCTGGCTTTTTCTGCTCTAATTTCAGCAACCTTCGTATCCAGTTCACGTCTACTCCCTTCTATGAGCCCAGCCATTTGTGGCGCAATAACAGGATTGACGCTTCCCATATCCTCTCGCATAGCTTCAAGTTTCTTAAGGGCTCTGATAATATCATCTTTATGCCCTCCAAGAATATCGTTAGCCGCATCGCCACCATCAACGGGATGCCAAATAAGAACTTCGCTTTCTTTTTGACCGTGACGATCAATCCGGCCATTGCGCTGTTCCATGACATTGGGATTATATGGGATTTCAACATGGATTAAGCAATTACAGTAGTTTTGTAAATCAATACCTTCAGAAGCAGCATCTGTTGCGAGTAATATCCGAATAGCAGAATCTTTAGGATTGGTTTGAAAGGCGGCTTTGATCGGCTCCCTTTCTTCTTGGTTCAAACCTCCGTGAATTAGACCCAGTCGTTCGCCACCATAACCTTGAGATGCCAATATTTCATGAAGCCATTGATGCGTTGTTCTGTATTCTGTGAAGAGAATTACACGACGATCATTCCATTCGCCATTGGTTTTTAAATTAGTTTCAATCCAATCAACAATCGTGCTGGCTTTGGAATCCATGCGGTGGCTTGCTGTTCCAGCCCATTTTCGCATTTCATTCAGTAACTCTCGTTCGTTAGCCGTAAGAGGCGCACTTCTTTTTGTCGCCTCTTCGACGGCTTCGGACTGTGCTACTTCAACTTGAGCATCATCTGCATAATCCTCATCGGCTTTCAGAATGGCTTTCTTTAATATACGATCAGCCAATGCATCAGGTTTTGTATCAACTTTCCCAGAGGTAAGGGTCTCAAAATGTTTTTCAAGCGTTGAGGAAAAGCTCGCTGGTGAAGAAAATAAACGTTTTTTCAGAATGCTGTTAACAAACTTTGTGCCTGCTGATCCGTTGATCTGGCAGGTTTCTTCTCGACTGCGACAATATGTTTCTAATACCTTGTGAATAGCTCTTTCTTCAGCAGTAAAGGGAATTGTCAGTGCTTGTAAATTTCGTTTCGGATATAGTGGGTTACCTTCGTTATCAACGAGATCGGTCTTCAGCCGACGTATCATCACTTGTGAGAGCTGTTTCTCATCTGGCAATATGTTCCGCGAAAAGCGTTGATCGTCTAATAATTCCAACAGAGATGTAAAAGATTCTGTATACCCATTATGAGGGGTAGCTGTGAGGAACAAACGATGTTGAAAATGGGGTGAGATTGTCCGTATCAATCGTGTGCGCTGGCTTTCAAGAGCGTAATGAGCAGACCCTGCAGGAGCAACATTGTGGGCTTCATCTACCACGAGGATATCAAATTTTCGAGGATAACTAGCCCTAACAGGGAGAGCGTCTCGAAGTGTCCGAAGAGGGTCACCAGATTTTAGCCAATCAACTGAGGTAATAAGACGTGGAAAAGAATCCCATGGATTTGCGTGGATTCCACGGTTACGTCGCAGTTCCCTGATATACTCTGTATTAACAATTTTAAACTCTAATCCAAATTTTTCTAACATCTCCATGCGCCATTTTTCTTGGAGAGATGCTGGGCAAACGATGAATACTTTGCGTGCACGGTGCCTGAGTAGTAACTCTTGAATGACCAGACCAGCTTCAATAGTTTTGCCTAGACCCACATCATCAGCGATCAGAAGATTGGCTCGCGCCATATCAATTGCGCGTACGAGTGGATCAAGTTGAAAATCCTCAATGCTGACACCGCTACGAAAGGGAGCTTGTAAGAAGCTGCGATCCGCGTTCGTCGCTGCACCCCAACGAACAGCATCAAGAAAGGCCTCGAGTTTTAGCGTTTCGTCTTGACCGGTTATGGTTGGTAAACCAGCTTTTTCAATGACATGTGCCCCAGGCTCGATTTCCCAAATGACTTCCAGTTGCTCCCCTAAGGCATCTTCATCTATTGATGAAAGCGTAAGGCAATGTTGGCTTTCGCTATATCCGTTGTCTGGCGCTGATTCTTGCACAGAAGCAACCACCCATTGACGACGGCGAACCTCAACAAGTTGACCCGATTCAGGAATTGAAAAGTTACTAAACTTTGAAACGGTTTCAACCGAAGAAGCTATGCTCATTGCATTGTTTCTCCTTTTTGTGAATCTATATAATGGCGAACATGTTGAACGATGCTCAAGCCGATTGCTTCTCCAAGTTTCACGGGGACGGCATTCCCAATCAAGCGCCCTAGTGTTTTGCGATAAACAGGTTTTCCTTCAGCAACAAACTCATAGTCATTTGGAAAACTTTGAAGAATTGCTCCTTCCCTAATAGAAATCGCTCGATCCTGTTCAGGGTGCCCAAATCTACCGTTTCCGAAGCCATAGAACTGGGTGGTCATTGTTGGTGAAGGCTTGTCCCAGCACATGCGACCATAAACGCTGGGGTATGTTTTACCTGAACTTTTTTTGTGACAATCGGCGATCAGGTGTTCGCCCCATTCACGCCAAGAGCCACCGGGTCTAGAAACTCGAATGCGCTCCATGTTTTTGGATGATAGGCCACAAGCTTGATGAAGCACATCATGGTTACAAACATCGCCTGCGCTAATTGGGGGCAATTCCCCTATAGCTTCTTGTACGGTTATAGGGCGCCCATCAGGGACGGTGGGTGCAATCATCTTGATAGGGCCAAGCTTTGAGGCAAGAAGGACAAGTCTCTTTCTTTGCTGCGGCACTCCATAATCAGCACAGTTGACAACATTATAACAAACTTCATATCCATCTGATTTCAAACCAGAAACAAAATCTTCAAAAACGCTTTGATGTGCCAACCGTGGAACATTTTCCATCGTTACAAAATCAGGGTTTGTTTCTTTGACAAGACGAGCAAAATGTTGAAGTAAGTTCCACCGCTTGTCAGAAGAGTCTGACTTCCCTTGCTGGTAGGTAGAAAATGGCTGACAAGGGGCGCAACCTGCTAGCAATGTGAAGTCGGCTCCAGATAGTTCCTCTGCAAAATCCATCCCAGAAACATCCTCAACAGATTTCATGAGATAATCAGCATTATTATTGGCAGAAAAGGGGTATTCACATGCTGGGTCAATATCGACACCTATACATACATTAATTCCAGCATTTTCAAGACCTTTAGTTAAGCCTCCCGCTCCGCAAAACAAATCCACGCCTTTGATTGAAATATCTACGTTTTGCCCCAAAGCATTTTCTACTCTTGTCATATTTTTTTTAGCTCCTGAATATTGTTATATATCAATGTTTTACATTGGGAGTTAGCTGGTAAAATAGTTTTAAAGCAAGTGAATATTTGTGGTTTCGTTATATACTCAGTTTTTACTGATATATTCGCCAATTTGTAGATCATTTTTTTCCATAGGTTCCAAAATGGAACATATGCTTTTTTCAAGATTTGGAAGGATTTTTTAGGCCCCATTATTTTCACCTTTTTACATTTTGTTCTTGTTCTATGATCCAACGATCAATTTCACTTTTGCGAAATCGCCATGCCCCACCGACTTTAAAGCCAGGTAATTTAGCTTCTGATGCTAAGCGGTAAGCAGTTTTCTCCGCTAGCTTCAGATAAGTCGATACGTCTTTAATCGTAAAAATGTCATCATTTTCCATCGCGTATTGAACCTCTGTTAAATTTGGGCTACATTTGTGAAAATAGAGGAAATTTAGGAAACGCGCAAGCTGCTTATTTAATAAGCGCTGGGTCAAGTGGAAGAAACCAAATGAGCATGAAAACATCTTTAAGTGGGCGCTTAAGAAACACATCCCTTCCAGCCAACAATGGTTTAATGCCTTTATTTGAAGCTGTTGTTAATTCTATTCATTCGATTGAAGAATTTTCAAATGATATGTCTGCTGGCAGTATATCAGTAGAGATTATTAGATCCTCTCAAGGAAGCCTGGATTTAAAAAAAGCCGATCAAGTAGAAAAAATTGTTGGATTTAAAATTACGGATACAGGAATCGGTTTTAATGATCTGAATATGGAGTCATTTGAAACATTAGATACAGATCATAAAGTTGATAAAGGTTGCCGGGGAGTCGGGCGTTTGCTTTGGTTGAAGGCCTTTAAAAGGGTTAAGGTACAAAGTGTTTACCAGAATGGAGATCTTCTGTTTTCTAGGGCTTTTACTTTTAGCGCCAACCTTGGCGTAAATGACATTGTAAATAGCAGTGAAAATATATCTGAAAGAAAAACGACAGTTGAATTACAAGATTTTGGTGAAACATATCGTGCCGCAGCACCAAAAACACTAAACTCAATTTCTAAAAGCCTTCTAGAGCACTGTTTATGGTATTTCGTAAGAGAGGGTGGCGCGCCTGCAATAATTGTTAAGGATGGTGCTGATGAAATTTTATTAGATGAGCTATACGATGAGTATATGCATGACTCTGCACAAACCGAAGAAGTAGAAGTTTACGGAGAGGCGTTTTCAATAACGCATATTAAATTTAGAGCATCTTCTGCTAAATCACATGCTTTGTCGTTTTGTGCCGCAAACCGGCCTGTAAGGGAGGAAATTCTTAATAATAAGATCTCTGGCCTATATGGCAGTATTGCAGATGAGAATGGAGAATTCGTATATTCATGCTACGTAAGCTCTCCATATTTAGATGAAAAAGTTCGTTCTGAGAGGACGGGTTTTAATATTGAAGAAA
>Ga0316204_10008138_pt1 | contig 14820 bp, 12 predicted proteins | sample 6monrhotite_MG_2_FD_205661 | JGI IMG/M metagenome (GOLD analysis project Ga0316204, IMG submission 205661) | Microbial mat bacterial communities from mineral coupon in-situ incubated in ocean water Damariscotta River, Maine, United States -... | ecosystem: Environmental > Aquatic > Marine >...
TGAGTTATATCGTTCCTTTAAATGAGCGTGAGGAGTCAGTTTCGCACAGACCGGCAAAATTATATATGTTCAGTAAAGATATTTACCAAAAATTAAAAACAGAGAATTTTGACTTTACTATTTGAGAGATCCGCATTCAACGACAAACAGATTTCTTCAAGACCTTAAAATGAATTAAGTTTTCATTTCCATTCAAAACGCCCAAAGTGTTGACCCTGTTCTTTCCATAATGTCAATTTCGACACTTAGGAGTCATCCTCCATAAGCCCAATCAGGAAGCTACATCCAAATAGCCGACCATAAACCTAGACTAAAAGAAAGCTTAGCGCACACTTCAAACTTTCTATACTTCCAATCCCTTTTTTCATTTGTATTAGTGATGTACAGTCAGTTAGCTGATTTTGTTCCATCCGGAAATATTTTTTTAGATGTCCGATAACTGGTTCAATGGCCGCTCTTAGGCGAAACTTTTTCCTTTTCTTTATTCTGTCATGTATACTGTCCTTTTTTAAAGGTGGTTTGGGTGTGGATATGGTCATACCGTTGATGTTTGTTTTACCTCTTCCACCTCTGTCGTAAATCACCTCTTCAGGTTGATAGTTGAGATTCTTTTGAAAAGGATTATATTATTATAATCTTCTAATGCTCATTCCATTAACAATAGGTTCACCCTTTTTAGCATCAAATGTAATTGTGATCCCACTTGTGTCATCGACATTTAGAATAACTTTACGGTTTACAGGTATATCTTTACCATAAGTGCCAGCTAGATCTACATTGGTGAAAACCGACACTCCATTTGCTGCAACCGAAAATGTACGTTTACCTTTTATACCGAATATCGGTTCGGCCAAATAAATCGTCACCGCATATATTCCTTGTGGGACATTAAAATGGTATTGTTTCATACCAGTCCTGTAATATTGATAAACGGGATCACTTGATGTCCCTATTATATTGCCCGATGTGTGACCTGCTTTCCCACCGGTGTATCCCCACTCATGATTATTATTTGATTGATCTGATTCCCAAATTACCCCCGGTTTGGGATAAAATTGAAAATGTGAACCAGCGTTTACAAAAAGTTGGGGGACATTGTGATCTGTCTGTTCAAAATCTCCCCTGAATGATAAGCTAATTTTTACTTCATCCGAGTATACTTTTCCCTTTGATCTTCCCTCAGCGATTAGCTGATTTTCCCCAATTTTTAAGGGTACGAGCCACACCGCAACATCGTTTTTACATAGATGCTTAACCCCTAGTGAGTGACCATTTAGACGAAGCCTTACTGCAGATAAATTGGAATATACTTTTATTTTTTGATCGAACGATTTGTGTTCACGCTGACTATAAGGAACGGTGCGCTGTGTCCAATCATGCGAAGCAATATGGACTACCGGCTGATCCGATAAACGGGCTTTATAGAAATAATATACTTCTTTGGGTTTCCTGTTTTGATTTACTAACCCCTTCTCATTAATCCAGGGACGGGTGTCATTTCTGCCCTCTGAAGCAAAATCGTACATGACCCATACTGTATATCCTGAAACATAAGGCCTTTCTCTTAATTGATTGAGAATTTCTTCATGATATTGATCCTGGTATTCGATGGAAAAATCAAACTTTTGAGGATGAAAAGTGTGGATACGGGAATCACTGCCGGCCCCGTATTCGCTGACAATTAATATCTTCTTAGGATATTTTTTATGCTGCTCATCCAAAAATTTACCAAATAGATTATTACCTGTACTGTCGTACATCGGCGAATACCACCCCGGATATAGGTTCCAACCATCAACATCTGCCACATCAGATAGACCCGTTTTATCATATAATGAGCTGAGATTCATTGCCATCGCTGTTTTACGAGTAGGATCCAATTCGTGAGCAATATGATTTAGTTTCTTTGCGAGGTTAACAACGTGCCGATCATAGTCTTTCTCACTCATATGGTTAAATTTTCGACCATAATTATGACGCAAGAGAACTTCGTTCATAAATCCCCATAATATTATTGATGGATGATTGTAATATTGACGGACCATCTCACGAAGCATATGCGATGCATTTTCAGTATAATTTTTCGACACATGTATATAATTGACATTGGGGGTCTCCTGCCAGATCAATATCCCTAATTTGTCAGCCGCCCGTAAAACCGATTGATCCTGAGGGTAATGAGCTAATCTAACAAAATTGGCTCCCATCTCCTTTATCATCTTTAAATCGTGTATGTGAAGCCGGTCCGGGACGGCATTCCCTAGTCCAAGATAAGACTGATGACGGTTGACTCCCCTAAGTGTCAAATGGTTGCCATTTAGAAAAAATCCTTTATCCGGATCAAAACGATACCATCTAATACCAAGAGGATTCCTTTCTTCATCGACTACTTTATTATCCATTCGTATAATGGTTTTAACTGAATACAGATAGGAATCTTTGGGTGACCATAAGTGAGGATTATTAATAACCGGAAAAATTAAGGATACAGCTTTAGTTTGATGAGCTGACAGCGTAATTTTTTCTGATTTTTGAGATACAGATCGCCCTTGTGCATCCTCGACAATATTTTCCAATGTGATGGTTTGAGCTTCATTTGAATTATTCACCAAATCTGCCGAAGCGTTTACCGTTGCTTTTTTATGTGATACGTCTGAAGTGTGTATAAAAACTCCTGGGGAGGCATAATCTGTTACGGCAATATGTACCGGATTTGTGATAATCATCCATGCATTTCTGTAAATTCCGCCAAAGAAAGTAAAATCTGCACTCAAGGGAGGAATGTTTTCATTAAAGCTATTATCAACTCTAACAGCAATAATATTTGATTCTCCAAAATTGATCCATTTTGTAATATTCACGGCAAAAGCTGTATATCCTCCCTTATGTTGAATAGCGTGGTAGCCATTGACGTAAACATCCGCCAATTGGTTTGCCGCACCAAATTTGAGAAATATCTGTTTTTGAGCATCTTTATTAGCAATAAATATTTCTTTTCTGTACCAAGCTGGCCCCCTATAATACCCTCTTGTATCAGTAAATGCATCACGGCTGTTCCATGTATGTGGTAGATTTACAATTTTCCAGGATCGGTCATTCAATCCAGTACTACTGCCATTCGCGACGTCCTGCCGGATAAATCTCCATTGGGCATTGATGGTTCTTACATAACGTCCATTATTAGATGACTCAGAATGTTGGGCGTAAGCATATTTTGCATTAATGATAAATAAAATAACCAACATAAATAAGAAAACAGACGACCAGTTTTTGATTTTTCTCTTCATAATTATTTATCGTTACCTGAATTTGATTTTGCGGCTGATACCAATGCCCCTTGACTACAGGTATGGAAACTACGTTCAAAATAGAGCCCACCTTAATATTTTAAGATTGCCTCTTTTCCTAAATTTAATACTTTATATATTTCTAAAACTACTAATTTGCTTATACTAACCACTAAGTAAGGGGTGAAACTTACACCAACAAAAAACAAAAGTATAAAAAAATACAAACATTGTTAAAACAATTAAAATTTATTTTCTTACTAAATCTCTTTCTGTTTAAACGTTTAAAAATTATAAAATTCTATTTTCTTGATTATTAATATATATATATTGTTTTTGTTTGTGAAATGAATTTTATTTGCTTCCAGGGCGTTGTAACGCTTATTAATATCAGTGTTGATCATTTAAATAACCATCATCATTTACCACCCTGAAAATACAAATTGGTTATTATCGAAATAACATTAATTTATGACCTTTTATACACTTACTCGTTCTATTTTTAAATAAATTTTTAGCTTTGCAGAGGAATTATGCACTTTTTAAAAAGATAAAGCAAGAAATGGTTTCAGGCTGCAACAAAGATTCCGTATTTAACTATTAATTTTTTAGTAAACTTTTTTTATGGACAAACAACTTATCCCCAATGTTTCTGTGGATTCGGTAGTTTTTGGTTTTGATTCGATTCATTTGAACATTTTATTGGTTGGGCGAACTACTGTTTATGATGGAACTCAGTATCATGACTGGAAATTCCCTGGTGATTTGATTCGAAAGGATGAAGACCTCGATGCCTCTTCTGAGCGAATTTTAAAAGAGCTTACCGGCCTTCAGAAGATTTATATGAAACAATTAAAAGCCTTTGGGGCGCTGGATCGGCTTATCAGACGCCCCAGAGACATGTCCTGGCTAATTTCAATTGGTCATACTGAAAGACGCTCCATAACCATTCCCTATTATTCACTCATTAATCTGACAGAGGATTTGGATTATAGCACCTCTCTGAAGGGAAATGCCAAGTGGTTCCCTGTTGACAAGGTTAAGGATCTGCCATTGGCATTTGACCATATGGAAATTTTTGAATTTGCCCTTGAGACACTCAGGAATGAATTGCGGAACAAACCTCTTGCCTTTGAATTGTTACCACAAAAATTCTCCATAAGTCAACTGCAAAGAATCTATGAAGTCATTTTAGAAATAAATCTGGACAAAAGAAATTTTAGAAAAAAAATAATTAACCTGAGTTATATTGTCCCTATAAATGAAAAAGAAATTGGTGTTTCGCACAGACCGGCAAAACTGTATATGTTTAGCAGAGATATTTATCAAAAATTAAAAAGGGAGAATTCTTACCTTGGGTTAGATTGAAGCCTTTTGACTCAAGAAGATTCCTGTCAATCCAACTATTGCTGATTTACATCTTTCTTACGATAATACTCGCGATAAAAAATTAAAGAATAAAAGTATCCGGCTGTATTTTTTTGCTAAAAAACGTGTGCGAACACGGAAAATATAAATAGTTTTCTATTTTTATCGTGTGCGGACACGATACCTAATACAGAAAAAAATGTTATCAAATAAAAGTAAGAAGAAAATAAGAATTAGAGATCTCGCCAAACTAGCCAATGTATCAACAGGAACTGTTGACCGCGTTTTACATAACAGAGGAGAAGTAAAGGAGGAAACCAAAATTAAAGTTTTGAGAATCATTGACGCAATGAATTACACTCCTAATCTGACGGCAAAAGCTCTGGCATCCAAAAAGACATTTAAGCTTGTGATTTTGGTGCCTGACTCAAGCGATATTAACCCTTATTGGGAAAAGCCTGTTTTGGGTATTAATCAGGCATTTAATGAAATTTCTCATTTTCGCACAGATGTAGATATTTATACATTTGATGCCTATGATGAGAAATCGTTTGAAGAAATGACTATCCGCATACTAAATGAAAAACCTCAGGGGATTATTTTTAACCCGGTCTTTTTTAAAGCCTCGCATGCATTTATTAAAAAACTTGAACCTCTGGGGATTCCCTATATTTTTATTGACATGAATTTAAAAGGGGCTTCCAATATTGCCTATTTTGGACAAGAAGCTTTTAAAAGTGGCTATTTATCAGGGAAATTAATGAATTTTGGACTCAAATGTGACTCTTCATTGCTCATTGTAAAGTTAGCTGACAATCGTGTTATTTCAAGGCACATAAAGAACCGGGAAAAAGGTTTTCGCGCGTTTTTTGAACACAATACAATTCGTAATTGTTACAATATTTTTGATTTAGAAATTGATTTACTAGAGAAAGAAGAGCCTGATAAATCTCTTTTCGAATTTTTAAATAAGCAAAAAATTGATGGCATATTCGTGCCAAATTCCCGAGTCTTCAAACTTGCACAATTTTTTGAAAATAAGAAGATTAACGATATTTTATTAATCGGTTACGATTTGATACCACAAAATATTAAATACCTTGAAGAAGAAAAGATTAATTTTCTTATTGGACAAAGGCCTGAAGAGCAGGCATATAAAGCCTTGAAAACCCTATTTAACCATATCGTATTAAATAAAAAGGTTAAAAAACAGAATTACAGTCCTATAGATATTATCACAAAAGAAAATATTGAGTTTTATAAAGAATTTAGAAATGAATAATTTGAATTTTGAAGATTTAATAAATCAGGTTTGTGCAATAACAGGGGGGGCGGGAGTTATTGGATCTGCATTGGCACAAGGCTTGTCACAGTTGGGCGTTAAAATAGCCATATTAGACATTAACGAAGAAAAGGCGATTGAAACTGCATCAATAATTGCAAATTCTACCGGAGGTATTGTCAACGGCTATAAAGCAAATGTTCTGGATAAAGAATCCTTGCAAAAGGCAAAAGAAAAAATCAATTCAGATTTAGGACCAATAACCTTATTAATAAATGGTGCCGGTGGTAATCATCCGAAAGCAACAACAAAATTTGAGACGATTGAAAAGGAAAATATTAATGAACTTGAAGGCTCATTTTTTGGACTTGACATTGATAGCTTTGATTTTGTATTCAATTTAAATTTTAAAGGAACTATAATTTCCACCATGGTATTAACAAGAGATATGTTAGTAACAGGGAAGGGGTCAGTAATAAATATCTCGTCGATGAACGCTTTTAAACCATTAACAAAAATTCCCGCCTATTCTGCTGCAAAAGCTTCCGTTAATAATTTTACACAATGGTTGGCGGTTCATTTAGCTAAAACCGGAATTAGAGTTAATGCCATTGCGCCTGGTTTTTTATTTACCACTCAAAATAGATTCCTTTTGGTTGATGAAAAAACAGGAGAACCAACGATGCGAGGAAAAAAAATCATTGCAAATACACCCATGGGTAGGTATGGTGAGACTGAAGAGTTGGTAGGCACTATACTTTATTTGCTATCTGATGTATCAATTTTTGTAACGGGAATTACTGTTCCCGTGGATGGCGGATACAGTGCATATGGAGGTATTTGAAAACTTCAATTAAAGAGAATATTATGGAACAGACATGGAGATGGTTTGGTTCACAGGATAGGATTGCGTTAGAAGATATCAGACAAGCCGGGGCAACAGGCATTGTAACCGCATTGCATGATATACCTAATGGCCAGATTTGGCCTCTTGAGAAAATCCAAGAAAGAAAACAAATCATTGAAAATGCTGGCTTAAAATGGTCGGTTGTGGAGAGTGTCCCTGTTCATGAAGATATCAAAAAACAGTCCGGCAATTATTTGACTTATATTGAAAATTACAAGCAAACCTGTGTCCATCTTGCTCAATGTGGAATTACAACGGTATGTTATAATTTTATGCCTATCCTTGATTGGACGCGTACCAATCTTTCCTTTGAATTTCCTGATGGTTCCGAAGCATTGCAATACGTTCACAAACATTTTGTTGCATTTGATTTGTTTATTTTGAAAAGGCCAAATGCTAGAGATGACTATTCAGAAGATTTGATTAGCGAGGCGGAAGAATGGTACAATTCGTTAAATGATTCGGATATAGCTCAGTTAACAGACACAATAATAAAAGGCTTGCCGGGTGCTGAAGAGAGTTATACGCTGGAAGATTTTCAAAGGGCTATTGACTCGTACGGAGCTATTGATAATGAGCAATTAAGGCGTAAGCTGTTTTTCTTTTTAGATGAGATAATTCCTGTTGCGGAAAAAGCCGGGATTAAATTGGCGATTCATCCGGATGATCCGCCCTGGAATCTTTTGGGGCTTCCCAGGGTTGTAAGTACTTATGAAGATATACAAAAACTCATTTCACATTATGATGCTGTCAGCAATGGCATAACACTGTGTACCGGCAGTCTTGGCGCGGGTTATTTTAATGATGTAACTGAAATAGCCAAATCATTTGCCCACCGAATTAATTTTGCTCACTTGCGTAATGTTTCGCGCGACACCAAGTTGAACTTTTACGAAAATCACCTTTTTAACGGAGATATTGACATGTTTAAAGTGGTAAAAACGCTAGTGGAAGAAGAAGAAACTCGAAGAAAACATGCTCGCGAGGATTCGATAATACCCTTTCGCCCTGACCATGGAAATCAAATGTTTGGCGATTTGGGCAAAAAGAATAACCCTGGTTATTCGCTTTATGGCAGAATGAAAGGACTTGCAGAAATACGTGGACTAGAAACAGGAATCAGAAGAATGCAGGTTGCTAAATAACAATTCATTAGGCATGACAAAGAGATTAGAGACCGGCAAGTACAGGTACACTATTTTAGCCATGTTGCTTTACGCAACCTCGGTTAACTATTTTGACAGGAGTATCATTGGCGTTATGGCCCCGACATTATCAAAATTGTTTGGCTGGACTAATACTGATTATGCAGATATCATAATTTCTTTTCAAACAGCCTATGCCATTGGAATGTTGGTCATGGGAGGTGTGATTGACCGCCTGGGCAGCAAAAAGGGGTATTCCTTATCTATTGGGATTTGGGCTATATTCGGGATGCTGCATGCCGCTGTAAGGCCGGCCTTCAGTGTTATTGGTTTTTCAATGGCCAGGTTTGGGCTTGGTTTTGGTGAATCAGGTAATTTCCCCGCCGCCATAAAAGTGGTGGCAGAATGGTTCCCAAAGAAAGACCGCGCGCTGGCCACCGGTATTTTTAATGCGTCAACCAGCATTGGGGCTATCGCTGCGCCCTTTGTAGTGGCTGCCATCGTATCAGTCAATGGAAAGAATTGGCAGTATCCTTTTTTAATTACCGGTTTTCTTAGTTCAGTATGGGTTATTCTATGGTTAAAAATTTACAAGAAACCCGAGGATCATCCCAAAGTGACTAAAGAAGAATTAGCCTATATTCAAAGTGACAATATTGAAGGCCAGGAAGAAAGTTCTGAAAAGCTGCCTTGGAGAGCCCTACTCCCAAAGCGCAAGACCTGGGTGTTCGGCGTGGCAAAAATTACCGATGCGGTTTGGTGGTTCTATTTATTTTGGGGGGCGAAATTTTTAGCCCATAGGTTTGGCGTTAACATCAAAGATATTGCGCTTCCTTTTTTTGTCCTTTACATTTTAGCCGATGTGGGAAGCATTTTTGGGGGCTTTCTTTCCGGGGCATTTATTAAAAAAGGCTGGGGGATAAATAAAGCAAGGAAAATTTCCCTGTTAATTTGTGCGTTGATTGTTTTGCCTGTGGTTTTTGTTGCATATACCCATAATAAGTGGCTTGCAATTTTTCTCATAGGCTTTGCGGCCGCTGGCCATCAGGCATGGTCGGCCAATATTTTTACTTTGGTTTCCGATGTATTCCCAAAAAAAGCTACCGCTTCAGTAGTGGGGATAGGAGGAATGATCGGGGCGGTTGCCGGTATTATTTCTAACATGGCATTAGGCACAGTACTGGATACGGCAGGAAACCATGGGTATTTTTGGGCTTTTTTGGTTGCCGGTTCAATGTACCTGATAATCCTAGGTATTATCCATTTGATGGATCCCAATATGATACCGCTTGATGAAAACTTACAACCTGTATACACATTAAAACCGAAAACAAAATGATTGTCCTGGGTGCAATAAATATTGGGCTTTACAAATGAGGGTGATGAAATTTAACAAGAAAGTGGTTGGGATACCACGATGCCGGCTCATCAAATTATACAACACTTAAATTACTGATAATGAAACAATTTATGGATGATGATTTTCTGCTGCGGACAAAAACCGCAGGATATCTCTATCATGAGTATGCAGAAAACATGCCCATTATTGATTACCACTGTCATTTATTGCCAGAGGAAATTGCAGAAAATAAGAAATTCGACAACTTAACCCAGCTATGGCTCTATGGGGACCACTATAAATGGAGGGCGATGCGCACGAATGGGGTTGAAGAAAAGTATTGTTCGGGCCAGGCAACTGATTTTGAAAAATTCCTGAAATGGGCGGAAACCGTTCCGAAAACCATCAGAAACCCCTTGTACCACTGGACACACCTGGAACTAAAACGGTATTTTGGTATTGATGAACTGTTGAACAAGGATACCGCAAAGCACATCTATAAAACCACAAGCGAAATGCTTCGGTCGGAAGAATTCAGTGCCTGCGGTCTCCTCCAGAAAAGTAATGTGGAAGTGGTTTGTACCACGGATGATCAGCTGGACGACCTGAGGTTTCATAAAAAAACAACGGAAAGCGGATGCCGGGTTAAGATGTTGCCCACCTGGCGCCCCGACAAGGCGCTGGCTGTTGAAAATCCGGATGTATTCAACGATTATGTTTTTCACCTGTCTGAAATTACAGGAAAAGAAATCCGTGATTTTGAGGCGTTCGTCAGCGCACTGAAAGCGCGTCATGATTTTTTTTCAGCCCAGGGGTGTAAATTATCGGATCATGGGCTGGGCAAGGTTCCCGACGAACAGTACACAGAGCGTGATATATCTTCGATATTCAACAAACTTAGGAACAGTGGTACTCTTTCGGAAAAGGAAGTTGAACAGTTTCAGTCAGCGGTGTTGTACAAGTTGGCTTTAATGGACAACAATAGGAAATGGGTACAGCAATTTCATCTGGGAGCCATTCGAAACACCAATTCTCTAATGTTTGAACATGCCGGTCAGGACCTGGGATACGATTCCATTGGTGATTTTTCCGTTGCGCTTCCATTGGCTTCTTTCCTAGACAAACTGAACCGGAACGACGCTTTAACAAAAACCATTCTGTACAATCTGAATCCAAAAGACAATGCGGTTTTTGCCACCTTGATCGGTAACTTTCAAGATGGCAAAACCCAGGGGAAAATACAATGGGGTTCTGCATGGTGGTTCCTGGATCAAAAAGATGGGATTACACAACAGTTGAACATGCTTTCCAATATGGGACTGTTAAGCCGGTTTGTGGGCATGTTGACCGATTCCAGAAGTTTGCTTTCTTTCTCGAGGCATGAATATTTTCGCCGCATTTTGTGTGATTTAATTGGCTATGACGTAGAGCAAGGCCTTATTCCCAACGATATTCAACTGTTGGGTAATATGGTGCAGGATATTTGTTATTACAATGCAAAGGATTATTTTAACTTTTAAATCTAAAAGACATATTTTTCATCTAACACGAAAATAAAATGGGGAAGGTCATTACTTTTGGGGAGATCATGTTGCGGTTGGCTACTCCGGGATACCTACGCATTGGACAATCGAACTCCCTGGTTGCCACCTATGGTGGTGGCGAAGCAAATGTAGCCGTTTCACTCGCTAACTTTGGTAATCAGGTCGGGTTTGTCACCCTTTTACCAAACAACGAAATTGCTGAAGCTGCCATCAGAGAACTTAAAGGAATGGGAGTAGATACAAACGCTATCCTACGGGGCGGAGAAAGAATGGGAATCTATTTTCTAGAAACAGGAGCCGTAAGCAGGCCAAGCAAAGTAATTTATGACCGTGCCTACTCAGCATTTTCGGAAGTGAGGTCAGGAATGTTTGACTGGGATGCAATTTTCGAAGATGTGGAATGGTTTCACTGGACGGGAATTACTCCTGCTATTTCAAAGGGTGCCGCCGAAGCCTGTCTTGAAGCCATAAAAATAGCTAATAAGAAAGGAATAACCGTTTCAACGGATTTAAACTATCGCAATAGTCTGTGGAGGTATGGGCAAACCGCCCAGGAAGTTATGCCGGAAATGGTGAGCGCTTGTGATGTTATTTTGGGAAACGAGGAGGATGCTACGATGGCTTTGGGTATAGCACCGGAGGGAATAGATTTTCATTCCGGAAAGATTAGTCCGACAGCTTACCTTTCAGTTTCACAGCAGCTTATGCGGAAATTTCCAAGATGTAAACTGGTGATTACCACATTACGGGGCTCCGTTAACGCAAACCATAATTCATGGACGGGTGTTCTATACGATGGGAAACAACTGTTTGAAGCCCCCACCTATCAAATTACGAATATTGTAGATCGTGTAGGTGGCGGAGATTCTTTTATGGGTGGTTTAATTTATGGTTTACTCTCCTATAAAACCGACCTGCAATGCGCCCTTAACTTTGCAGTTGCAGCTTCATGCCTGAAACATACCATTTATGGCGATTACAACCGGGTAAGTGTTGATGAGGTTGAAAAACTGATGAAAGGAGATGCTTCTGGTAGGGTGGTACGGTAATAAATAATAAAGAAAAAAATAAAGTCATGTCAAAATTTAAACGTTTACAAGTTTTACAAACTTTTGTGAGTACAGGAATTGTCCCTTTATTTTATCATGAAAATATCGAAGTCGTAAAGAAGGTAGTACAAGCTTGCTATGATGGAGGAGCAAGGCTATTTGAGTTTACCAATAGGGGCGATTATGCCCATGAGGTTTTTGCCGAAGTAAACAAATGGGCTGGTTCCGAATGTCCTGAAATGATTATGGGGGCAGGATCGGTTGTTGACGTGGGAACTGCTTCACTTTATATTCAGCTTGGTACTAACTTTATCGTTTCACCTTCCCTAAATAAGGAAATGGCTAAAGTTTGCAATAGGAGAAAAATTGCATGGATACCCGGTTGCGCAACATTATCGGAAATTCATTTGGCTGAAGAGCTAGGTTGTGAAATAGTGAAAATATTTCCAGGCAAAGAAATAGGAGGTGCGTCTTTCGTAGAAGCTATCCTTGCCCCCAGTCCATGGACAAGTATCATGCCTTCAGGAGGAGTGTCTCCAAATAAAGACAATCTTGAAGAATGGTTTGCGGCTGGAGTTACATGCGTTGGTATGGGTTCAAAACTAATACAAAAAGCCGCCATTGACAATGGAGATTATGCATCTGTTAAAGAAAACGTAAAACAAGCTGTGGCTTTGATTAAAAAAATTAAAAACTGACCTCTTTTTAAACATCCAATGTAATAAAAAGAAGGATAAGCAATGAAATTAATATTTTATTCTACGAAATTCATCATACTTGTTTATTTTATAGGTTCTATCATTATTTTAGTGATATTTCACTATAGCCGGAAGCTGGATCACGTTGGTTATCGGGGGCAGTCCGAAGTATAAACTACATCAACTTATTTTCTCCTTGAATCCTTCCATTCTATATAGTATTTAATTACTTTCCCAACTTCCGTCTTCTGACTTCCGACTATTAAAAACAAATCCATTAAATTCGTAATAGTACAATTCTGTACTGGTTTCTTATGTTCACCAAACCAATGACAAAACAGTTATCATTGAGAATAATTTAAAATCTTGGCAGAAAATAAGAAACTGTTTTTATTTGTTGAGTGTAAACGTAGCCTCTCGTAAAGAGTCCGGATTTCCGCCGACAAAGACCTCAAACTTGCCAGGTTCGGCACCAAAACTCATGTCATTTTTATAAAAGGACAGATCATGTTTCGTTAGTTGAAATGTAATTCTTTTCGATGCCCCAGCTTCCAGTGTTACCCGTTGAAATCCTTTGAGTTCCCTGACGGGAGGACTGATACTTCTTACAAGTTCATGAATATAAAGTTGAACAACATCTGTTCCTTTTCTGGTGCCCGTGTTGGTCACCTTCACCGATACTTGCAACGTATTATTCCATCCAAGGGTTTGAGTATTCAGACGAAGTGGTGAATAGGAGAAGGTGGTATAGCTTAACCCATACCCGAAAGGATAGAGTGGTGTGTTGAGCACATCAATGTAGCGGCTTGTAAACTTATCACCTGCTTTAAACGGACGACCTGTATTCAGATGATTATAAAAAATCTGAACATTTGACCCTACTTTATCTTTAATTCCCTGAAGAAGCGTGACAGCATCCCAGGGATTTCCTAATGCATGTACAGGGCCAAGTAGATCTATTTTATCGTTGGCTAACGGGCCAATCACGGCTAACGAATGAATTTTTTAGATAATGGAAGTAATTGTTTCTCATTTTTTAATAATACAATAGATTGTTGTGCAGCTTCCCTTGCAAAATTCCGGTGTGCCTGGCTCAGCCTCCTTTGGGCGGCAAGTGCCATTGTTGAGTCGCCATATTGAAAGGGGTTATTGAATAGCCCTAAGCGGAATTTCATCATTAAAACACGCTTAACTGCTGAATCTATACTTGCTTCACTAATTACCCCCTCTTTGACTAATTTTGGCAATTCTTTGAGATAGGTACCACTATGAAGATCTATATCAACGCCCGCTTCAAATGCCAGTCTGGCAGCATCTTTGGGATTACCGGCCACCCCGTGTTGTTGCAACTCGGGAATGGCATCATAATCGGATACCAGAATTCCTTTAAATCCCCATTTCTTTCGTAAAATATGCTTCAACCGCAGCAATACTATCTGCTTTACGAATTAAGTTGGGGTTCCAGGAACAAGCCATCGCTAGAGGAACCGGGAATATTGTCCTAAACCCATGTATGACATCTCCCATAAAAAACATGGGGATATTTAAAGGCGATTGCATGGCCAGCTTCTGCATTTTGAGCGTGTAATGGTAAACATCCTGGCCGGGAAGAACACCATTTGTGCCACCAACTAATCCTTTCTTTACGTAATCACTTAAATTCTTATAATTTCCTCCCAAAATAGTCAATTGCTAATAATCCGAATTAGTCAAATCTCTTGGCTTTCCACCCTGACGCCAAAGTGCTTCTATCTTCTCCAATGCAACTCCCTTGGTTTCCGGTAGATAGAAATAGCCCCAAACAAGGCCTAAAATACCAATGACGGCATAAAACCAGAATGCTCCTGCCGGATTGCCATTGTTAACCGTATGCATGGTAAAGCTGTTGGTGGCTGCATCGTACAATTTCTCATGGGTAACAATTCCGGCTCCTGAGGCAGTAAACAATTTAACAATCTTGAAAAAGGTAAATGCAACCACGCCATTGAAAAGCCAGTTTGAAAGTGATCCGATGGATGAGCCAATTCCCCGTACGCGTTGTGGGAAGATTTCTGATATAATCAGCCAGCCCAATGGACCCAGGCTGATAGCAAAGAAGGCGATATAAATCCAGACAAAGAGAATAGCCAGCCATTTTCCCATATCACCAAGACTTGAGTGAAATGCAAAGACTAAACCCAATGCAAACAGGGAAAAAACAA
>Ga0316204_10008139_pt1 | contig 14819 bp, 10 predicted proteins | sample 6monrhotite_MG_2_FD_205661 | JGI IMG/M metagenome (GOLD analysis project Ga0316204, IMG submission 205661) | Microbial mat bacterial communities from mineral coupon in-situ incubated in ocean water Damariscotta River, Maine, United States -... | ecosystem: Environmental > Aquatic > Marine >...
GCGACCGATATCGCTTGGGCACTGCTTGGTTTAACCACTTTTACTTATTTCTACGTGATGAATCAAAACAGCCCAACGACTTTTTACAAAGGCCTTCGTGCGTTGTTGATTTTCATTGGATTATTCGTTTCAGTCGGTTATGGCTATCAAACAATAGTCAACGAAACGGGTGATGCCAATAATGCTCATGTTGTACCTTCTTATGATTTCGAAGCTGAACTTGAATTGTTAAGAAAGCAATCGGCCTCATCACCTGAGCTTGAGGCTATGTTGGCTTTTCAAATTAGTTTTCTTGAACGTATGACGAATGCAGCACAAAGTGACTCAAAATTAAATGCGCATCCTGAGTTTATTCAAGTTGCCAACCTTAACGAGTTTCAAACAGAGCTGGATAAGGCTAACGCCATGGGTAAGACTGTGATGATAGATCTATATGCCGATTGGTGTGTAGCCTGTAAAGAATTTGAAAAATACACTTTTCCAGATGAAGAGGTGGTTAAAGCATTAAGTAACAGTGTGTTGATGCAAATTGATCTCACCGACAGTAGTGATTCAAACCTTGAGTTTCAAGAACGTTTTTCTGTTATTGGTCTTCCTACTATCATGTTCTTTGATACCCAAGGGCAAGAGCTCGACACCGCCAGAGTGACAGGTTTTATGGGTGCAGAGCCCTTTGCTCAGCATGTAAATCGCCTCTTTTCTAAGTAACTCGGGCTAGGCGTAATTGTGCACTGCGATTTCAACTTACGTCTTATTGTTAAATTTTTTGGGTTAAAATTTTGTGTGTTTATGTGGGGTAGTGCCCTGGCGAGTTCGGGTAACTATTGCATGGATGATTGGGCTTGTGTTGAGAAAATAGAGCAAAACAACCAGGTGAGTTATTGGGTTTATAATAAAAAACCTTTTGTGGTGACAGTCACCATTGAAGTGGACACTAGTAATTTGAAAACACCCACCACAAATCTACGCCAGCATCTTATTAGCCAAGTACTTCAGGGGCATCAACGAATTAAAGTGCTAGAGTTGTATCCAATAGACAGTCTTCGAAGAATTTGGTACGACGAATCTTTTTATTGGACCCCAGGGAATATGTTGGCGAAACATCAAGCGGGTATTGTTTATCAATATCCTTATACAGACGGTGCTTACTTTCCCATAGTGCAAGGCTTTGGCGGCGGGTATAGTCATAGAGGTGCATCAAAGTATGCGGTTGACTTTGCCATGCCCATTGGCACGCCCATACATGCAGCAAGGGCAGGGGTAGTGATCGATTTAGCTGAGCAGCATACGCGTGGAGGGGCTAGCCGCAAATACGCTAAATATGCCAACTACGTGGTGATTTTGCATGACGATGACACAACTGGTGAATACCATCATCTGAAAAAAAATGGTGTTGCCGTTTCCCGGGGTGAGCGCGTAATAGCAGGTCAAAAAATAGCTTACTCGGGTAACACTGGGTTTTCCTCTTTACCCCATCTACACTTTGCTGTGTATCACGCCAAACCTTTTGGCAAGTATCAATCACTGCCTTTTGTGTTTGATTAAACTTGCCATATTTTCTGCAGTAGTGCAGGTATCTCTGTAGCCGGAACTGGTTTAGAGAAGTAATATCCTTGTAAATGCTGACATTTATTTTTGTGAAAAAACTTAACCTGTTCTATGGTTTCAATACCTTCAGCTATGCAGCTCATTTGAAGTTGTTCAGCCATGCTTAAAGTGGTGAGAATAATGGCCTCATTATTCTTATTTTTACCTATGTCATCAACAAAACTTTTATCCACTTTTATGATGTTTATTGGGAATTCTTTAAGGTATTTAAGGGACGAAAATCCCGTACCAAAATCATCAAGGGCAATTAAGAAGCCTTTTTGTTGTATATGTGTCATACAAGCTAAAGCTTTGTCATAATCCCGCATCAAGGCACTTTCTGTAATTTCAAAACGTATGGCTTTAACGGGTATGTCATTCAGATCTAAAAGCACCATAATCTTATCTATTGAGGCTTGGTTGTCGAAATGTTTGGCCGACAGGTTGACCGAAAGGTATCCTTCAAAACCTTTCTGGCGCATTTCCTTCAGTACAGGCATGGCCCGTTCAAATGCGTCTAATGTCATGGGCTCTATTAAACCAAGTTCTTCTGAAATAGGAATAAATTTAGCTGGGGGTACCATGCCTTTGCTAGTCTGCCAGCGCATTAAAATTTCAAAGCCTTCTATGTTTTGACTATCGGTGTTAAATATAGGTTGATAGAAATTTTCAAATTTTTTGGCCTGATGTGCTTTTTTTAACTGGTTTTCTAATTTCAGTCTACCTTTTACCAACTCATCCATTTGTTGCGTGAAAAACTGAAAGTTACTTCTGCCTTGTTCTTTAGCATGATACATAGCAATATCAGCATTTTTAAGAAGCTCTTCGGCACTAATTCCATCACCAGGATACATGGCTATGCCAATGCTGGAGGATACACTTACGGTTTGTGAGTTTAAGATCACGGGTTTATCAATTATATCGCTGATTTCTGTGACTAAAGCGCTAATATCTTCTACAGAAATGACTTCTTCAATCATAATGACAAACTCATCACCACCTAATCGAGCGACCGTATCTTCCTTACGCATTTTGTCTTCTAGGCGTTTAGCGATAATGACAAGTAACTCATCACCCGCTTTGTGTCCGAGGCTATCGTTTACTTGTTTAAATTTATCCAAATCGACAAAAAATACCGCCATGCTTTTAGTATGTCTTTTGGCATGCTCTAAGCCTCTGTCAATTCTATCTAGAAGTAAGGCTCTGTTCGGCAAACCGGTAAGAGAGTCGTAATTCGCCAAAGTTAACAGTTTAGCTTCAGCCGCTTTTTGTTCAGTGATATCAGAAATGATGACTAAAAAATGCTCTACTTTATTTATATCATGCACACTGGCTACGGCATGAACATGCACCATAATATCGCGAATTTCGCCACTTGGTAAAAGCACTTTGTCTTCTTCTCGCCAATGTTGACCTGCCTCAAAAGTACGAATTTTTTCCCAAAATCTAGCAGTCTCAGTGGTTTGTATTTTTAATAAGTTAGCCAGCTCTTTTGGGGCATGTGCATCATCTTTAATGCCAAAATACTTTTTAAATGCATCGTTGAAAGCTATTGGGTAATACTTGTGATTGTAAATAATAACCCAGTTCAAAGTATGCCTGAACGCTTCTCCAAACAAGCGCAGGTTTTCTTGGTCAGCAATGGTTTCAGTAATATTAGTATAGGTGCCTGTTAACAGTAGAGGTTTACCGTCTTTGTCCGTTTCGACTACCTTGCCTATATCGCGGAACCATAACCAGGTTTTATCTTTAGTTAACATTCTGTAGCTGACATCTAATTTAACGTCTTGGTCGCCTAAAAATTCGTCCCAAGCTGATGTGTAGCGAACTTTGTCTCTGTTATGAATAACAGAAAGGTGCTCTTGAAAACTTGTTTCTTTTTTACTTGAAAGTTCTTCACCCATCCTAGAAATAAGAAATATATCTTGCTTGGTTTGGAACTCCCAAATGCCGCTGTTGCTGGCGCTTAAGGCAAGCGTTAGCTTATCCTTACTTTGAATCATTTCTTGGTGTGCCTTTGCTAATCGTAAATTGTGGGCGCGGCGGTATTGCCACAGACACAGCAACGCAATTACAGCAATGATGGAATAAAGTGTGTAAGCCAGTGGTGACGCCCAAGGGGCATAATTTACTTTGATGTTAACTATTGCAGGCTTAGACTTAGCGCCACTTTCTGAATCAAATGCTAAGACCGAGAAAACGTATTGACCAGGATCGAGCTTAGGAAACATCACCTCGGGACGTGTAGTAATAGGGTAAACTAAGTTGCTTTCACCGTTGAGTTGATATTGATATTGGGTACTTTTTTGGTTTTGAAATTCAAGGGTAGAAAAATGAATGGAAAGTCCAACATCTTCATGGGTAAGCTCGATAGATTGCCCATTTAGGTTTGTGAAAGGCAAAATCAAATCATTAGATACTAATATTATATCAGTGATGGAAACTTTGACTTCATTGTTCTTTTTTACATCTACTTTTAAAGGATCAAAAAAGATTAGCCCTTTAGGTGAGCCAAACACTAAGCGCCCATCTGATAAAGTTAAGCTGGTATCTGAATTAAACTCACTGTTGGTTAAACCTTGCTCGTGGTTATATTTCTGTATTTGGTGGTTTTTAGTAGAAAATTTAATCAGTCCCGAGTTTGAGCTTAACCATATATTGCCCTTAGTATCTAGTTGCATATCGAAAACTGAATTATTAGGCAAAAGATTTTTTTTGTTATAAAAAAATTTCTTTTCATATGTGAGTGCATCAAGACCCACTAATCCATAACCTGGATAGGTTATCCACATAATATTATTTTCGTCTATCAATACATCGCTTGGATAAACTTGTGCCTTTAATTGCGGCAAAGGTGTTGCATGTATGAGTGTTACTTGGGTAGTGGTGTTGTCCATCTCCCATAATTGCCCGTACGCGCTAATAAGTGTCGTATTTGGCTTTATGCCCTTAATAAAGCCAATTGCATTGTGTGGGCCTATAGATGCAGATAACTGCTCGACATTATTAACCTTGCCCGTTTCTGGTGAGTAACGGAAAAACCCCTTGTCAGATGACAGCAATAACTCTCCTTCTGGCGTAGCAAAAATATCCCAAATGTCTGACTTTAGAATAGTCTCATCTTCGATACTGCTTATCTTCAGAGGATATGTTTTACCTGTCTTGCCATCAAATCTTACTATCCCACTCCCAGTATTTAGCCATAACTGATTGTCTTTTCCTGCTTCAATGTTAAGGATCGTCGAAGACGAATATTGCGCTTTTTCATCATCAGATACTAAAAAGCTCTGTGTAGAGCCATCGGAAAGATCATATAAATTAAGACCATTTCGGGTACCAACCCATAATGAATCTTCGTTTTGTTGAAACAAACTCCAAATGTTGTTGTGGCTGAGGATCTTATTCTCTCTTCCTCCTCGGGTATTATAAACATTATTAAAAAGTGTCGTTTTAGGTGACCAGTAGATAGCGCCATCAGCTTCAGAGCCAACCCAAATATTGTTGTAGCTGTCTACGATAATGTCTTTTAAAACATCACTGGATATATAATCCCTGCTATCTGTAGGTAAGAATATATGCTCCAACTGTTCACTTTTCGTCTGGTACCTAAATACCCCTTTATCTGTGACTACATAAAATGCATTGTTATTGAAACCGCCCAACTTCCAAATATTTCGACTCTCAATATGCAGCTTAGCTTTTGGAGCAGACTGAGTGCCAAGGATAAACCCCTTTACTTGAGAAAGTGGTAAGCTAAATAACCCCTCAACTGTTCCAATCCAAAGCGTATCTTGGTCGTCTGCGTATAACATTTTGACGTTTAGGTTATCCTCTGTCCGCTCGACAGAGTGAAGGTGATTAATAAAGAGCGCTTTCTTCTTTCCTCTTACCACAGCATACAATCCCGCGGATGTTCCAGCAAAAAGAATGTCTTGTGATAATAAGTGAGTTCTTACAGCGTCTAAATTTTCTATCAATTCGTTTGGCAATGAGTATTCAACAGTAATCTCATCGGTAATGTATGAATAGGAAAAAACCCCTTCATCCATTGAAAATAGTATATTGCCTCGTTCATCCTCACTGATGTAATTTGCTGCTTGGGTTAATTGATTGTCATACTTAAAGCGTAGATCGATAACTTTCTTAATGGTGTTACTTTCTAAATCGTATTGGTGCACGCCACTAATACTGTTACCAACCCAAAGGTTTCTTTTCGAATCCTGAAACAAATAACTTATAGGTGCATCATTAAATTCATTGTTCGGCCCCAATACATGCTGGTTTTGATAACCATCAAAGCGGTTTAATCCCTCCTCAGTACCAAGCCATAAGAAGCCTTCACTATCTAATAATAGCGAGTTGACAGTATTCTGACTCAAGCCGTTTTCTGAAGATAGACGATAGAAGGTTGGCTCTGATATCAATGGAGCACTAATACTAATAAATGGCATTAGCACTAATAATAGAGAAACTAAAAGATAATACTTCGTGGGGTCAAAATAAGACCTGTTTATCGATTTGCACACATGCATATTTATCTGGGTTCACAAAATAAAAAAGCAAAAGACGTTACTTTATACACTAATAACTTTTTCATTTCACAATGCATCACAATTTTTGACTTATCGGGTACCAAAAATTTTATCCCCGGCATCGCCCAGTCCTGGCAATATATAACCCTGTTCATTAAGTTTTTCATCGATTGCTGCTGTATAAATATCAACATCTGGATGCGTAGCTTGAACCGCTGCTAAACCCTCTGGGGCGGCGACTAAAAACAACCCCATAATTTGTTTACAACCTTTTTGTTTAAGTAAATCAATGGTAGCGATTAGGGTGCCGCCAGTCGCTAACATAGGGTCTACGATTAATGCAGTGCGCTTTGCTGCATCTTTTACGACTTTATCGAAATAAGCCACGGGTTGCAGTGTTTTTTCATCTCGATACAAACCCACCACACTAATTTTAGCATTAGGAATAAGCTGCAATACCCCATCCAACATACCTAAACCCGCACGCAAGATAGGTACTACCGTTATCTTTTTACCTTTTATTTTTTTTGTGGTTATTTTTTTGCCATTCCAAGCGATGGTTTCAACAATCTCAGTCTGCAGCTCTCTGGTGGCTTCATAGGTTAATAGGTTGCCTACCTCGCTTGCTAATTCCCGAAAGTCTTTGCTGCTAATACCTTGTTCACGCATTAAGCCTATTTTATGATGAATCAAAGGGTGATGAATTTCGTGTACAGCCATGCTTTATTTCTCGCAATTATTGTGGAGGTTCGTAGAACTGAATAAATTTTATTCCGTGATCGAGACACTCAGGATAGAACTGTTGAAAGCTAGACTCAAGCTGATCGGCATTTTGGAGTAAAAAAGACTGAGCCTATGTGAATATGGGCGATATAGTTCAAATTATAAAAGCTCTCCAGTATATTAAGGCAAAATACCCGAGCAAAAAGCATAAAATTCATTAACTTTGCAGCAATCTTCGCTGATAAGACCAGTATTTTGCTGCTAATTTCTATTTGCTCTCTATAATGGATGGATGATTTAAATTATCGTGCATTTATTGTACAAAAAATGATTATGAAAAACTGTTTTTCATTTAGGAAAACACAGCACAGAATCATGACTACTTAAAATGGCAGACCAGTGAAAGTATTAGTCATCAATGGCCCTAATCTGAATATGTTGGGTAAACGCGAGCCCGCAACTTATGGCTCACAAAATCTACATCAAATTGTCAGCAAGTTGAACACTTATGCTGACTCAATAGGGTTGAATTTAAGCCACGTGCAATCAAATGCTGAACACGAGTTGCTTGAGACCATCCATAATGCCTTTGGAAAAATAGACTTTATTATCATCAATCCCGGTGCGTTTACGCATACCAGTATTGCATTAAGAGATGCGCTGTTGAGCGTGTCTATCCCTTTTATCGAAGTGCATTTGTCGAATGTACACGCCAGAGAAGCGTTCAGACAGCATTCTTATTTATCCGACATTGCCCAAGGGGTCATTTGTGGATTAGGTGCACAAGGTTACGAATTCGCTTTAGCGGCGGCAAAACAATATTTAATGAAATAAATATCAGCAAATTTGCTTGTTGATTAACTGATTAGAGAGAAAAAATGGACATACGTAAAATTAAAAAGTTGATAGAGCTAGTGGAAGAATCTGGCATATCTGAGCTAGAAATTACCGAAGGTGAAGAGTCGGTGCGTATTCACCGTGGTGTCACTGCGGCGCAGGTTGCTGCACCTATGCAATTCGCACCACAACCACAATTAGCGCCTGCAGCCCCTGTGGCTCAAGCAGCACCCACAGCACCGGCTCCTGAAGAAGTGGCAGAGGTCAGTGGTCACATTATGTGTTCACCTATGGTCGGTACTTTCTATCGCTCTTCATCTCCGGGTGTTAAATCCTTTGTGGAAGTCGGTCAAAAAGTGAATGTGGGCGACACCCTTTGTATTATCGAAGCGATGAAAATGATGAATCAAATTGAGTCTGATAAATCTGGTGTTATCAAACAAATTTTAGTTGAAAATCAAGATCCTGTAGAATTCGACCAGCCTATGTTTGTGATTGAATAAAAGGTCTATGACAATGTTAAAAAAAGTCCTTATTGCAAATCGCGGCGAAATCGCCTTGCGTATTTTGCGTGCCTGTAAAGAGTTAGGCATTAAGACTGTGGCAGTGCATTCAACTGCCGACGAGTCACTCAAACATGTGTTGTTAGCCGATGAAACAATTTGTATCGGCAAAGCGTCAGCTACAGAGAGTTATCTTAATATTCCGCGGATTATCGCTGCTGCTGAAATAACTGACGCAGATGCCATTCATCCCGGTTATGGATTTTTAGCCGAAAATGCGGATTTTGCTGAAGCCGTTGAAAAAAGTGGTTTTACTTTTATTGGCCCAACTGCCGACACCATTAATTTAATGGGTGATAAAGTCTCAGCGATTAGATCAATGAAAAAAGCGGGTGTACCTTGTGTGCCAGGATCTGATGGACCTTTGGGCGAAAACGAAGCGCGAAACAAAGAACTTGCCAAAGGTATAGGTTACCCCATTATTGTTAAAGCCGCAGGTGGTGGTGGTGGTCGTGGTATGCGTGTGGTACGCAGTGAAGATGAGCTTATTTCCTCTATTGCCATGACTAAAAGTGAAGCCGGTGCAGCATTTAACAATGATGTTGTATACATGGAAAAATTCCTTGAAAACCCTCGCCATGTGGAAATTCAAATATTGGCTGATGGTCAAGGTAGCGCCATTCAATTAGGTGAGCGTGATTGTTCTATGCAACGCCGTCACCAAAAAGTGGTAGAAGAGGCGCCAGCACCGGGCATTACCCCAGAAATGCGCGCAGCAATTGGTGCAAGGTGCTGCCAAGCCTGTATTGATATCAACTATCGTGGCGCAGGAACCTTTGAGTTTTTGTTTGAAAATGATGAGTTTTATTTTATTGAAATGAATACTCGTATTCAAGTTGAACATCCAGTATCTGAAATGATTACGGGTGTTGATTTAATCAAGGAGCAACTGAGAGTAGCTGCTGGGCAAAAGTTGTCTATCACTCAAGATCAGGTACAAGTAAAAGGTCATGCGATTGAATGTCGTATCAATGCCGAAGATTCAAAAACCTTTATTCCAAGTCCAGGTAGAATTACCAAGTTTCATTCGCCGGGTGGCCTAGGCGTTAGGTGGGACTCGCATATCTACACAGATTACGTCGTACCCCCTTACTACGATTCAATGATTGGTAAATTGATCACCTACGGTGAGACCAGAGAAGTAGCAATCTCCCGAATGCGTCATGCATTAGACGAGCTGGTTATTGGTGGCATTAAAACTAATGTCGATTTGCAGAAAAACATTATGGCCGATAAGGCGTTTGCTGCTGGCGGAGCCAATATCCATTACTTAGAGAAAAAATTGGGAATCGGCGGTCATTAGAGAAAAAGTTTATCTCAGTGCTTGTTTAGAAAAATAAAAAAAGAGCTTAGTAGCTCTTTTTTTATGTAGCTTGACCCGTTAAGTAGCCTTAGACAACTGGCTGACGATATTAACCATTTCTTTAGTGCTGGCACTAATTTCATTTATGGCTTCACCTGTCTGCTGAATTAATGCCATACCTTCTTGGGAACGATTTACTATTTCTTCCATGGACTTAACAGCTGCACTGGCTAGTTGATTATTTTCTTTTACTACCCCATCAATTTCGGCAGTAGACTTACTGGTACGTCCTGCTAATTGCCTAACTTCGTCAGCCACAACCGCAAAGCCACGACCTTGTTCACCTGCTCTCGCCGCTTCAATCGCGGCGTTGAGTGCTAGTAGGTTTGTTTGGTCGGCAATTGCGGTAATAGTATCAACAATTTTACTGATTTGTTCGGATTGGCTGCTAAGTGAGTCAATGCTAGCCGCTGCTGTTTGCAGGCCTTCTGTCACATGTATCATCGCTTGAATCGCGTCATTGACGATTTTGTTACCCCGCTGAGAGATACGGTCAGTATTCATCGACGACTCATAGGCTATTTCACTAGTTTGCCTATTCGCTTCAATAATGGTTGTATTATCGGTAGCAAACTTCATCACTTTATAGAGTTTGCCTTGGGTATCAAATATCGGATTATAGGTGGCTTCAAGCCACATCTTATCACCTTGCTTATTGACTCTTTCAAATGTACCTGATAGAAACTCACCGCTATTAAGTTTCTGCCAAAAATGACGATATTCTTCTGAACTAGACAGTTCATGACTACAGAATATCCGATGATGTTGACCCACAAGCTCTGTTGCTGAATATCCCATGGTCTGCAAAAAATTATCGTTTGCTAGCAATATATTGCCTTCGGTATCAAACTCAATCGTTGCCATTGATCTTGAGACCGCTTTAACTTGGGCATTTAAATCATGCATTTTTTGTACTGTTGCGGTAACATCAGAGGCTATTTTTACAATTTTAGAAACGTGACCCAGACTATCTATAACGGGACAATAACTGGCGGCTAACCAAATTTCCTTACCTTTGCTAGTGAGACGCATAAACTCACCTTTTATGGCTTTTCCTTTGCCTAAGTCTCGCCATAATTCTTTGTATTCTTCGCTTGCCACCAGTTTTTTCGGGCAAAACATACTATGGTGGCGCCCCACTATTTGATTTAATTCGTAATGCATTGTGGATAGAAAGATTTGATTGGCGGTCAGTATGTCTCCACTAGGAGTAAACTCTATCATTGCCATAGATGACGACAATGCTTTGACTAAATCTTCACTGGCCTCACAGTGTTTTTTGCTTTGTTCGAGTTCTTCAAGCAGATGATTGTTTTTATTGAAAAATCCCATTTATTTCTCCCTAACCTATTGAAATCAATTAATATGTTAATTTTCCTAATTTTCTTTGTACGTGTTTTCAAGGCACTGTCGTCACAATTAACATTTTTATTTTTGTGCAAATTTAACGACTAAAAAAATGGAAACTTTAATTCATACTGTTTTCAATCAAAGGTTATTGTCTAATGTTACACTGTTAAAAACTCTTATAGACTACCCTAATATGCCTTGGATCCAACTCAAAATTATTAGCCAAGCTGAATACGCCGAACAAATCGGCGAGATGTTATCAGCCAATGGGGCGCAAGCTGTCACTTTTGTAGATGCCAAAGACACACCTATGTATGAGCCTAAGCCCGGAGAAGTGATGTTATGGCCAGATACACAAATAGTGGGTTTGTATGACGCACAATACGATATGTCTCGAGTCATTAGTCAACTGAGCAAGTCCAAACTCTTAGGTAGAAACTTCAATCACAAGTTAGACCAACTTGAAGACAAAGACTGGGAAAGAGAATGGATGGTAAATTTCCACCCTATGCAATTTGGTGAGCGGTTATGGATTTGCCCAAGCTGGCGTGATGTGCCTGATCCAAATGCTGTGAATGTGATGCTCGATCCTGGTTTAGCTTTTGGCACTGGCACACACCCTACGACCAGTTTGTGTCTAAGATGGTTAGACAGTTTAGAGCTGTCTCTGGCAACCGTCGTTGATTTTGGTTGCGGTTCAGGCATTTTGGGGATTGCGGCACTTAAATTAGGCGCTAAACGAGTGGTAGGCATTGATATCGATCCTCAGGCTTTATTGGCTAGCCAAGATAATGCTAATCGTAATGATGTAGGCGAAAAAATTGAATTATATCTGCCACAACATCAACCAGAGCTTCAAGCCGATGTGGTACTTGCCAATATTCTCGCAGGTCCTTTAAGGGAATTAAAACTTGTTATCAGTGGTTATTGCAAACCCAGTGGAAAGTTAGTGTTGTCGGGTATCTTAGATAATCAGGCAGAAGAGATTAACGCTTTGTATAGCGATACCTTTGATATGCAACCTATCGCCATTGATGGAGAATGGGCACGGGTGTCTGGAGTTAAAAAGGTTTGTTAGAAAAAGCTAGCATTAGCGGTATCTAAGGGTTTATTTACTCTAATTAGTTTGGCTGTGAGCATGTCGGCTATAGCCGAAGAAAACGATAATCTTGAAAATATAATTGTCACCGGGAGTTATAGTGCAGTTGAGCAAGCGCAAATAACTTCATCAGCGATTGTTGTTGAACGCGACGCTCTATTAGCTTTAAGTCCTCATAGCTTGGTTGATGCTTTACGTCAGGTACCAAGTTTGATGTCGAGCTGTTTACCAATGTTAACCGTACTAGTGTCGATATCAGTGGTGTAGTAATAGTGCGGTTAAGAACTTTATTAGCGAGCGACCTTTTTTTAAAGGTGGTGCACCCGGCGCGATTCGAACGCGCGACCCTCGGCTTCGGAGGCCGATACTCTATCCAACTGAGCTACGGGTGCTTATAAAATTTAAACCTCCTTTAGAAGACTTCGCTTTATTAAGCTGTATGGATACAGTCAGTATCTTTAGCTGTACTGTAAAACATCAAGGACGCATATTTAGACTACACATACCCAAGGACAATACCGCTTATTTAAGCGAGCGATGATTCTAATGAATTATGCCGGTTTTGCCACTGTTATTTTATATAAAATAACTAACAGAGTATGGCTAACTAGGCCTACAATTTGTAATTTTATTGAGGTGAGTCTGTATTTTGTCCCAAAGCAGTTGTGCATAATGTAGTAAGGTATTAACCCGTATGGGTTATATTTTATCTTTAAGAGACATTTGTGTTACTCAAGGGACGGTTTATTGTGGCAATATCGCTAGATATAAACGGATTTAATAGAAATTTAGGCGCTAAAAAAGGGAATGATTTACTCTGTCCTTTTTAAGTTTTTCGAATTGATTTTACAACTGACAATAATTAAGTATGAAACCTAAAAGCGGAAAAAAAATTGAAGCGGTAAAACCGACAAAACCTGAAGAGGCTTTTGTGGCTGATGAAGCCAATCCGGGTAAGGTAGCAAAAGTTAAAGCTAAACAAATTGATGCTAAAAAAGGTAAATACGGGCAAACAAAAATTCCCGCTTTTAAGCCGAAAGAAGTGAAAGAGGAAAGCCCCTCGACTGAAGAAGATAAAAGTTCAAATAAGAGTCCTGATAAAAACTCAAGTAAAGATGAAGAACAGAAAGAAACAACCCATATTGCTATCAAACTAACAGACGAGAAAGGTAATGCTGTTGTAGGGGAGAAATTTGAAGTTGAGTTACCTGATGGTAGTGTTTCCAAGGGAACCTTAGATATCGATGGCACCGCTAAGGTAGAAGGTTTTGAAGCCGGTCCATGCAAGGTACGTTTTCCAAATTTAGAAGACGATAGCGTTTCTGCAAAATAGTAATAGATGGTCCTCGAGGGAGCAATACAATGACAGGAACAAAAAGCTTCGAATGTGCATCAGGTAAAGAGCACACCTTCGTTGTTAAAAAGGCAAAACTCATTCAAGTTGAATTATTAGACGGTGCAGAAGATAAGTTTTTGCCTAAAAATGGATCTCAATTTGTTAACTTAGACCGAGACAATAAGTGGGTGGACAATAAGTCAGTTACCAGCTTGGGGCGATTAGGTTATAAACCGAAAATTTATGTGAAGTTTGATTTGCCCGGCGTCAGTGAATTTACTCTCAAAGCGATACCAGACGGGAGTAATGTTGCCTACACCGACGATGAAAAAACCAGAAATAGTCTATTCGAATTTCTCGAAGAAGAAAAAACCTATCAAACAGAGAGTACCGGTGAGCTGGTTATCAGCGATGCTTTTCTTAACGTGGGAGGAAAGAGCACCTTTCATTTTGAGGTGAAAGACACCCAAGGCACTACCCTGCAATCCAAAAAGCTCAAGACATTACGTAAAATATTTGTACAAGAAATAAAAATGACCGGTGACGCTGGAAAGTCGGCCGCAAGCTCCATTAGTACGGTTGAATCTGAGTATAAAAAACAGGGTTTTATTGTTGAATCGTTAACCGAAAAAACCATACTCGAAATGGAAAATATCGGCGCCAATGATTCTGCAACTTATAAAAGTGCAGTCAAAACTGCCTACCAAAGTTCAGACGGTAAAAAGAAAGAACCTTTTACGTTAGTCGTTGGCTATACAAGCCACTTAGCGGTAAAGACCAGTGGTAGACAATTATCGAAAGTAAATGTACCTGTTGGCCCAGGGAACTCGTCTATAACTATAAATGTTGCAGGCCCTGGTAAAACTAATCCAGCCATTAAGACCAAGTATCTTTGGCAGAAAATTGTTACTGGTGAAAGTTGGTTTGAAAGTGCCACATTTGAAGATCCCACAAGCGGTGTAGTGACCGTTATAGATGAAAAACATTGCACCGCAATACCGGTTAATAGTGCTAATCCTGATGCTAGCTCTCAGGTGAAAATTGATGTCAGTAAATTACCCCGTGGCACTGGAAAAATCACCTTAACCTTGACTTGGGTAGACAGAATGCGAGCAGGCTTATCTTTCGGTGGTAGCAACCTTATATGTGTATGCACAAAAGCTTGGTGGAAAAACAAAACCGCGGCACAACAAAACGAGGTCATTATTCATGAGATGGGTCACAAAATTGGCATGGTGCCCGGTGGAACAGGCAAACTGCCGGACAAAACAGACACCTTTTATGACTCCAGCAAAGGTCATGTGGGCACTCACTGCCATCATGGCATTCCCGCAGGTCAAGCACGATATGATGCCGCAGCAGATGCGACTTTGTCTGATTGTGTGATGTATGGCTCAACCAATAGCCATTCTGCATTTTGTGAGCATTG
>Ga0316204_10008144_pt1 | contig 14803 bp, 10 predicted proteins | sample 6monrhotite_MG_2_FD_205661 | JGI IMG/M metagenome (GOLD analysis project Ga0316204, IMG submission 205661) | Microbial mat bacterial communities from mineral coupon in-situ incubated in ocean water Damariscotta River, Maine, United States -... | ecosystem: Environmental > Aquatic > Marine >...
TGACATTAATCGTCTGTAGTTTAGTTAAACTCTGCAAGGAGGGTACGTTGTTTATTTGATTACCCGCAATATTAAGCTCGGTTAAATTGCTTAGCTTGGCGAGTTCAGTGATTGTCTCCGCACTAACATTTGTGTTTTCCAGGTTAAGAATGTTTAAGTCATTGAGTGTTGTTAATGGTGATAGGTTTTGAATGCTGGTATTAGCGAGATTAACACTACTCAAACTCGGCAAACTTTCTAATACATCAATATTATCGATAGTTGTCGAGTGCAAGTTCACCGTGGTAAGTGACGTAAAGTGGCTAAGTTGACCAATGTCACTGATGTTGTTTTGTGCAATGCTGAGTTCAGTGAGGCTATTGAGTCCGATAAGATCATTCAGTTGCGATAACCCGCTATTGTCGAGGTTCAACTTAGTGATTGTCGTTTGTTGGCTGATGGGAGTGAGATCGATAATCGGATTGCTCGCTAAATTTAACTCGACTAATGAAGTTAAATTCGATAATGCGACAATGTCTTTTAGCTGATTTTCGGCGAGATTGATGTGATTTAATTGATTGAGCAGGGTTAATGCTTGAATGTTTTTAATATTATTATTTGCTGCATCTAAATAGGTTAAATTCACCGTATTAGCCAAAGCATCGATATCTGCGACATAGTTTTGGTTAAGATCAAGTCTTTCCATAACTAATAAATTGCTCAGTGCGCTAATGTCTGAGACTTGGTTATCTGCCAAATCTAAATTTTTCAGCGTGCTATTATTGCTTAAATGAGAAATATCATTAATCAGGTTATTTGCTAAGCGAGCTTTGCTAAGTTTAGTTTTGTTAGCTAAACCGTCGGTTGATGTGATGCGATTGTTTTGCGCATACAATATGCTTAAGTCAGGGTGATCTGCGAGTGAACTTAAGTCGCTAATGTCATTGTTATCAAGTCGTAGAAGACTCAGGCTTGTGAAGTTTTTCAGTGCGCTTAGATCCGCGATGCGATTGTGTTGTAAATAGAGTCTGGAGAGTCCGTTAAGTTGATTTAATGCAGCAATATCACTGATATTGTTGTGTTGCACGGATAAGTGTTGTAATACATCACCTGTTGGGAGACCCTCTAATGTACTGAGTTGATTATGGGTTACGTGGAGTTCGTAAAGTTGACTGAGTGTGCTTAGCAAGCTGAGGTCGGCAATTTCATTGTGGGACATAAAAAGCCGGTTAAGCAAGCTTGAGTTTTCAATACCGCTGAGGTTGGTGAGTGCGTTATTCGATAGATCGAGATAGCGTAACGCGGGTAAGTTGAGTTCGCCCAGGGTGGTTAATTGGTTATGTGATAAACTCAAATAAGAGAGTTTGCTTAGTCCATTGAGTGGCGATAGGTCTGTTATCGAGTTATTGTCCAGGTCGAGACCTTGCAATTCTGTAAATACGTCAATGCCGTTTAGGTCAGCGATTCCTAGCCCGTTGCATTGGATAAAGTTGACTTCATGCACCGATGTTTTGTTGTTGGCTTGCAGGCAGCTTTTCAGTTTGTCATCTATTGTCGTTTCCGAAATAAGTGTGCCATCTGAGGGGGTATCATCAGTGATGGGCACCTGATCATGATTATTTCTGGCCGCAGCTTGAGCAGAGCGATCGTTATCGATATGCATTGCTTCCTGTGGTTTTGAATTGTCACAGGAGGTTAACAATAGCAATAAAACAATAAGTATGGGTAAGGGTAAACGATAACGCATTGATACTCTCACTTCGTTATAATGGTCAGAACAATCGACGGGTATGAATATCCCCACCGTTCCATCTTATGCCCGGATATATTGGCGCTAAGTTTATTACTGGTTAATTGTTGCTGGTTATCGGAGTAGTGAAGCCAAGTGCCTGCGGGTTCTGTCGGTATCCACGTAATCATTGGCAATGTGTTGCACTGCGTTTTGTTGTGGTACAAAGAACTCAGGTGATGTAGAAAAATGAGTGGTAGTTGCGTGACAGGCGGCTGCACAATAACCATTAGCATGTAAAGGCTATTATTGCGAATAGCCGTTGCTAAATGTTGTGTGGTTTGGCAGAAATACCCTCTGTTGTCTATGCTTTCCATGGCATGACTACGTCCTATTTTTAATCAATGTTGGTACAGATTAAGCTAAGAGATTGGATGAGCGTTTGAGTTCTGATGTGTGGCGAGTAGTTAACAACCTACCACACGCTTTACACATGCCTCAAATCTATTCATCGACAACCTTCACTAGCATTTTGTAGCCAACTGACTATTTATTTTTTTTATAACTACCGATATGCGGCAAACAACCATTTGATTTCGTTAGAGCCTTAGTCCGCCAGCGATTTTCCTAAGTTGGCAATACCCGCAAGTACTACATGTCACAGAAAAAACACGACGTTCAAATGCCTTAGTGATGCCAAATGCTAAGTTTCCCTCTATCGATAACTACTATTGCTATAAAAAATTACCAACTCACTGAAACTTTAATTTTTCTAATCAGGTACTTTACTACTTAACTCCTCCAAAAGTGTCAACAATTCGTCATTATCCGGTGACACTTGTAAGCCAGTTTCTATAAGGGATAGGCTACTATTTATATTGCCTTCTGCCAATCGTTGTTTGGCTTTTTTTGAATATATTTGTGCAATTTTCAGTATTCCATCTTTTGCTGATGGATTGCTGGGGTCAATTTTCAATATTCGTTGAAACGCATCATAGGCATTGCTACCCGCCGGCTCAACTAAACGACCCAGCTCTAAATGTGCAAACCCAGCCTCAACTAAGCGGCTTATTTTATCATTTTCTGCCTTAGAAAGTTGATTATTAAATTGTTTGGGTGGGGCTAGTATTTGTACACCGAGATCGACAGGTGGGGGTTCCAATGGGGGTGATTTGGGTATGGCCAGGTAAACTAAGATCGAGGTTAAGCCGCCGATTAAAATACCACCAGCCCATTTAGACCATTCAACTTTTCTTTTAATAACAACGGTTTCATGAGGACGTTCCCATTTAAATAGGTCATCTGTCGAAATATTTAGGGTATCTTCATCGATCACTGCTGCAATATTTCTGATCGTTTTGATCAGATCGGTGGCGCTGGGGTAGCGATCCATCGGATCTTTGGCTAATAACCGTTCTAGTAAGGGTTGGAGTTGGGCATATTTTTCAGGTAGTTGGGGAACCGGTTCTTGCTGATGTTTCCAGAGAATGGCAAATACATTTTCACCGTCATAAGGTTTTTGGCCGGTTAGCATTTCAAAGAGAACAATGCCCAAGCTGTATAAGTCGGATTGTTCGCTGGGTCGTTTGCCTTCCACCTGTTCTGGACTCATATAATACGGCGTGCCAATCGTGGTACCCAAGGCGGTTGCTTCGGCAGCGGTGCTATCTGTTTGTTTTGCAATGCCAAAATCAGATAATACGGCGGTATCTTCATCACGAAACATGATATTGCCGGGCTTGATATCCCGATGGATAACGTGATGTTTATGAATATGGGCTAGAGAAGTAGCGACTTGCTCTAAAATTTTTAAAGAGAACTTAAGCGTTAACCCTTTTTTAATGATATCGGTAAGTGTGCCGCCTGCCAGATACTCCATGGACATGTAATATTGGCCTTCGTGATTGCCGACATCATGAATGGTGACCAGATGGGGATGGGTTGGCAGTGTCGCAATAATGCGGCCTTCTTTCAGGAATCGTTTACTATATTCGGGATCTGAGGCGAGTGCCGGTGTTAGAATTTTCAAGGCGACTTTGCGGTCTAGTGATTCTTGGACAGCGACATATACATACGCAGTAGCGCCATGTCCCACTTTGCGTATAATGCGATACCCTGGAATATCCATGCCGTTGTTTGTCACCCCGTTGATTTAGCGCAGGCATTCTACACTAGTGAGTGACTTATATAAAAGTGGGAGCTTGGAAAATTGTTTGTTTTTTAATCTTTATGGGTAAACTTACCTGTGGGGAGAGGGTGATTGTGGATCACTAACGGATGATTTGCTAATAAATGTTTACTAACGTCGGCATTGGGCAACCTATTGTTCCGTTGCAGCAGATCCGTCTATTCTGAGACAGTCTGCGTAGGTTGCCCAATATCAATTAAAGTGTTGACTTTGAAGTTTGTTTTTTTGTCTGCTCTAACAGGGCATTTTTTTCTTCCAACTGTGCACTAAGTTCTGGAAGTAGGGCTTCTAATGAAGCGATTTTTTGTTTTACACGATCATTTTCCTGCTCGTTTGCTTGTTGTTTGCTCATTGCGTCAGTCACTTCGTCTTTCAGTTGACTAAATTCCAACCATTTCCTTTCAATTTGACGTTGTTCGTCGGTGGTTGAGGCAACCGTTTCCGGGGTTTCGGTAGAGGAGGGTGATGACATGTCTGTCATGGTTGGCGTGCTTGTATATCTTTCTGGGAATAAAAATCGTTTAGCCTCTTGGGTTGATATGGCCATCATGGCATCTGGGTTTTCAATGGTTAAGGTGTATCCTGCTTTGAGGCGGTTTATATTATTCCCGCTAAAAGATCGTGGGTTTTCTTTAAATAACACGTACATCACCTGTGCGGAGCTGGCATTTTCCGGGCGGATTCGTTTGGCAATTTTTGATAAAGTGTCTGTTCGGTCGGTGGGTCCATAAATGATTTTGCCTTGCTCATCTGTACGAAATTTCTCTGTTTTAAATGATTGAGAGAATGACGAATCTGCCACTTTTACTTTGACAGTGGAGCTTGCTGTGGAGTGTCGTTGCCGATTTTCAATCACCTGATTTGCTGTGGATACTTTTGCTGATTTTCTGGGTGGGTCCAACAAGACAACATAATTTCTTGAGGTCCGTCCACCTTCCCAGGTAAAGTCTAGCGAAAATTCGAGTATTGAGTCGTTGATGGGTTGATTGGAAAAAATTTTAATATTCGGTTGGCCTTGCTCATTTTGCACTAAGCGGGCGTTTAACTGTTTGACAGATTCTTGCATGGAATTATCGACGTATTCTTTTGCTGCGATGATACGGATAATGGTATGCGAACTGATTAAGTTAGCGTTTGCGCCTTCAATAGGTATGTTTCCAGAAAAGCGCGAAAATAATGAGGCTTGGCGGGTATCGATTGGGCCTAAGGCTAGCGCAAACAATGGTAAAGGTATTGATAACCCCATGATAAATAAACTTATGTGACTAATTTTTTTTAGCATAGTATGTTAACGTCTTTATCTGAATCTAAATGCTGACATGAAGTGACCTGGTTGAAAACGATGAGGCCAACCATCCTGAAGATCGTGAGTTGTTACTCAATGATCTGTTATTTATCGGCAACAGATCACCGAAACTTCAATTTTTGCTTGATCTTCCAGGGTCGTTTTTATTGTATTGAAGATGGTGAATTATTACAAAAGGAGATTGCATGTCCCACCATGCAACAGTGTTGCTGGACTTGTTACGCCATGGCGAACCGAGTGGCGGTGAATGTTACCGAGGGCAACAGGATGACCCATTAACCGAAAAAGGATGGCGGCAAATGCGGCAAGCGGTTGGAGTGTTCTCTGGCTGGGATCATCTATTGAGTTCACCGCTACGGCGTTGTAGTGAGTTTGCGGATGAGTTAGCGCAGAAAACATCGCTTCCGCTGAACGTGAATCCCTTGTTGAAGGAGATCAGCTTTGGTGAATGGGAAGGCCGTACTGCCCAAGATATCGAACAGACTCATGCCCAAGCATTATATAACTTTTGGCAAGATCCCGTGCTTTATACGCCTCCTGGCGCAGAGCCGCTACTGGATTTTGAAAGGCGTATAGATAATGTATTACAAACCTTCATTGCTAATCATCATCACCAACATGTGTTAGTGATTTGCCATGCGGGCGTGATACGTATGATATTGAAACAGGTGTTGGGTTTACCCATAGAACGTTTGTTTGCTATTCAGATTCCTCATGCGGCTTTAACGCGGTTACAATTTGAGATATATGATGGGCAGGTGAGTTCGTCATTGATTTTTCATAATAGTCAATTGATTGATCACGAGCCCATTCCTTAATGGCAGTACTCATTCCAAAACAGTATACTGAAAGAAATAATAAACTTCGCATGCAATAAAAATAAAACCACGTTTGCATTTTATCCATATTGAGCAATTCCTTAGCTGTCATAAAAATTTTAATGAAGCGTTAGACGAAAAAACGCGACTTAATGGGGATGTCATGGAGGGGTTTGGGGTGAATATCAGAAGCATTAAAGTCATAGTTTTTTGCTGTGTTATTGTAGGTTTTATCGCCTGTAGTACAGAAGAGTCCACGAAAAAAAATAACATAGTTGAATTTACTGCCAATCTATCAAATGCGGAGGTGGTGGCGGGTTCCACGGAAAGTGCAAGCGGGGTCGCTGATTTTAGCTATGATAGCGATAACCAAAAGCTAACGGGTAATGTCACCATATCAAATTCAAGTCCTATCGCTGTTGATATTCATAATGCTTATGCCGGAATTACCGGTGCACCGGTATTTAGTCTGATAGAACAATCAAAGACGACATGGGTGCTTGCTAAAGATAGTCAACTGACTGATCAACAGTTGCTTGATTTACAGGCTGGCCGGTTTTATGTCAAAGCACAATTCTCTGATGGTTTGGTGATTAGCGAGATTCGTGGGCAAATCTTAAGTGATGATATAGAGGTTTTTAGTACGGCACTCAAGCCTCCGAAAAATCAATCTGGGGCTGGCCGAGGATATGCGGCCATTACATTAGATACAAAAGCACGTTCGACCATTGTGTATGCGACGGTTAGTGAATTTCCAGTCAACGAATTGAGTATTGGTCATATACACGACATTTTGAATCCCACTAGCATTGCCATGACCTTGCATAGCGAGAGTTCAGCCATTGCTGCAATCATTTATCGTTCGGAGCCACAAATATTGAGTGAAGCAAATATCAATCAATTGCGGGCCGGGCGTTTGTATATCAATTTGCATAGTGGTACAGCGCCGAACTTGCTCACTGAGCTAACGGGGGCTTTTGGTTATGATGAAAATGATATCATGGTTATCGATATTGGTTTATCGAGTGCGGAAGTGGTCGCCAGTGATGAGGGTGTAGCGTCGGGTGTTGGGCAACTCAATATTCATCGGCAAACCGGTGGAGTAAGTGGTTATGTACAAGTGGATAGTGACAATATCATGGTGGATGCGGTACATATTCATGACGCATTTGCAGGCTTGGAAGGTGACATTGTGGCCAATGTGGCCTTTTCTTCCAGTGATGGTAAACATTGGCAAGTGACCAATAACTCCTTTTTGAATGAAACACAACTCAGTGCGCTTAGCACCGGAGGATATTATATCAATATTCATTATTTGGATGGTCAGGTTTCAAGAGCGATTCGCGGTCAATTATTGCCAGCCAATATCGAAGTATTTATTAGCCGCTTGACGTCTGAGTCAAGTGATGCAAGTGGTTTTGTTGGCATCACGCTAGATAAAACATCGAATAATTTAACAATATATGCACAGGTAGTCACACCGGCAGCTGAAACGATTACCCTTGGACGATTGCACGACCATTTTGACCCCTCAGTGGTTGTGTTAGATTTGACAAAGGCGCCCTTGGTCCAGACCAATGAAGTTTGGACGGCTCAATTTAATGTGGAACCTTCGGTGGTTGATCAACTTGAGTCAGGTTTATTGGATATCACGCTCTATAGTGGTCCAGAAACTCAACAGGTGGCAGCCATGACCGGCTCCCTGCGTGATCATGAAGATACGGTTAATATACCCGTTATTTTGTCCAATGGAGAAGTGATTACCGGAAGTGATACCTCTGTACGTGCTACGGCGAATCTTATGTTGGAACGGCACACACGGGTATTGTCCGGTGAGCTTGATCTTTCAGTCGACAGCGTTGCTCACAGTGTACAATTGCATGACGCTTATGCGGGTAGTGTTGGCGAGGTTGTGGTTCCGTTCCAGGCGCTCAGCAATACAAAATGGAAAATAGCCGATGATTTGATTTTGACCTCACAACAATCTGCCGCGTTATTGGTCGGCCGTTATTACCTGAATGTGAGTTTTACTGAAGCTTCAGTGAGCAATGAAATACGTGGTCAGGTATTGCCTTCGAATATTGATGTTCATCTCGCTTGGTTAGCACCGCCGGAAAGTACCATCAGTGATGTATGGGGGTATGCCGCGTTGACGCTGAACCGGGATAGCTTACAAACAGTTGTGCATGCGCGAGTTTATACGGACACACCTGAGGTGATTGTTTCCGGGCATATTCATAGCTTCCATGATCCTAAAATACCGCTAATATTCCTTACAAAAGTCGCAAGCAGTAACACTAATGAGAGTGTATGGACAACATTAGAGGGCAGCTATTTAAGTGCATCGAGTGTGGATCGCTTGCAAGAGGGGCAATTATATATCCATTTGCATCGCTCTGTGAATCCGTCCATTGTGGAGGCAACGGGAAATTTTTTCGCAAGTCAAAATACCAATTAAATTATCCGACATTGGGCAGCCTAGCGTTTGAAAATCGCGAAGATAATTTATTTCACAGGGGGTTTTCTGAAGAAGCTAATACTGGTTGTATTGGCGACTGAATAAAAATTTCTGTGGAATCAAGGATCAAGTGAGATCAAATGATAGGCTGCCCAATGTCGGAATTATGGCAAAAAACTGTTTTCATTAGCCAGTTTTTGAGGGAGGTATTCATCAATCACATAATTTAAACCCCATTTTGCCAGGGCTTGTTGTTCTGCGCGCACTCCCATTGCCAAGAGTTGCTCAATCGCATTAAGCCATGGTGTATGGGCGGCAAAAAAAGGATCGTTTTTGATGATGTCTTGAGCACGCTTGATATCGGTTTTAGTGAGTGGATGGGTGGCATCTTCAAGGCCAAAATCAATAATATCTTGAGGGGTCACCCCTAAAAATTTGGCTTGTGGTACACAAAAAAATTGATTGATGTGGGCGGCATTTCCCGAGCCGGCTTTGAGAGTACGGTAGATATTGGCAAAACCATAGGGGTCACAATCCACAAAACAATACACCGGCAGGTTTTGTTGGTCAGCAAGTCGTCGTATGAAGCGACGTGTGGCGCGGGTAGGAACGCCACCCATTTCGACGAGAATGCAATCGATTTTTTTCCAGAAGCGATGATTGTTGAGTCGCTGAAACATACCGCCGGTTTCAATGGCTAAAATGAATTGGGCTTGACTGTGAAAATCAAGGTGTTCCACTGAGCGTGGAATGCTATACGCGCCGCTGCCCAAATGGCGACAGTCTATTTCGATATTGCTACCGGTTTCCGGGTCTGTATCAACGACCACTAATTGCCCTGCGACGGCACCGCCGTGGGATTCGGGATAAAAACGCAATTGTTCACGAGACAGACCGTGCATTGAGGCTAATGCTTCAATGTCATCCATGATGGCGTCTGATTCCGTTTGTTCATCAAAACGGCATTCGCCCCAGTTTTTACTGACGTAATAGGCTTCTCGTTTCGTGGCAAAATCATCATTGCAAATCATGTTTCGGGAGGTTGCCATCAGGTGAAGTGTTTGGGCAAAGGCGCGCACGGTATTGACCGTCAAAGTGCGTTTTTTATAGATATTTCCCAATTCCAGATAGCCTTTTTGAGCATCGTATTTGACATTATGTAGATTGCGAACGGGCAATTCGATTTCGGGTAATTCACCTTGATTGATACTGTCATGCACTTGATTTGCAATGCTGTCTATTAGCTCGATTGTTTTTTGATCCAGCGTTTGTGGATTGACTGTGTGATGATCTGACTTCAAAATTTTTCGGCGCATTATATTTTCCGGGTTTGTTGAAAAACATCATCGAGTTGGGCGACCGTATGTTTTCGTTGGTCGTCACTTAAGCTGAGAATTTCTTGCAGGGCAATACCAATGTGGGGTAAATATTTTTCAATATGCACGCGTTTATTGTATTCATTTTTTAAACGCATTTTTTTGTGCAGTTCGACAGCGAGTTTACGGCCACATTCTTGCAATCCCAATTTAATTTCTTTGATAATTTCATCATAAGCCGCAATGGCTTCTTTAGCTTCAGAGGTGAATGGCACCCACACCGAAGCGACATGTACCAAAATAATCATTGGCGCAGAAGGTAAAGTCCCTTTGTTTTGAGCTAACCCATAGGTATGCCAGTTGGTATTGGTTACTGCTTTACTGATGGCACACCCGGCTTGGCCATAAAGTAATGGCACCCGATTAGCAAAACGTAATAGCTGAGTGGCTTCTTCCGTAGGAACCATTGATTCTGCCTTGTTATGATGATGTGATTTTTTTTGATGGATATGGCCTCGTTCATCCAGTGCTAATTCGGATCGGCTGGGTCGCCCATAGGCAATACCGATTTCGATTTGAAATGGATTACCACGATAAACGGCCGGTGGCCGCGTGGTGACAACATAAAAATCGGCATCGATTTCTTTACGCATGCCTTCTGCGAGTTGTTGTTCACCAATCGGGGCTAAACAATCGGTTCTTGGTACGGAGACGGGTACGGTTTTTATCGATCGATAAAGCGCACTCGCCTGTGCATGGGCAATGCGCTTGGGATAGGATCGTTCGCTTAAGCTCTCATTGGCTTGTTGAATAATGGCTTGTGCTGTTTTTCGTCCCACACGAGAAAACTCATTTTCTAAAAATTGCAACAGTGAATGACAATCGGTGTTGTTTAACATTTGGATCAGACGGCCGAGCTCAATACCGTGTGGATGCGGTTTGATTTCCACCGGACTCACTGGTATTTCGCAGCGACTACGTTGAAAGATAAGCTGTTCACCATGCAAATTTTTAAAGTGAAATGTGACGTGTGGATTGGCAATGGCGGTTTGTTTAAGATACATTTCAATGGAGTGCGCCCCTTTGGGGTAATGGCCTTCGATTTGCGCTTCGACGCGTGTGCCATGGGGGCGATGCCAGTTGAGTTTAGTTTTTTTGTGAAGTTCGGGTCGGTTTTTTGTGGTGTCGATTGACACCAAAAGTTCGGTGGCCATGCTTTCGCCTTGCACTTGGCTAATCACGTGCAATGGTTTGCCGGTCGTCAGTTGTGCATACATACCGGCGGCTGAGATCCCGATGCCTTGTTGGCCGCGTGATTGACTCAGTTTGTGAAACTTGGAGCCATAGAGCAGTTTGCCAAAGATTCGTGCGAGTTGCGCTTCTAGAATACCTGGGCCATTGTCTTCCACGGCAATGCGATATACATCTCCCACTTGATAGCTAATTTCCACCCATATTTCGGGTAAAATACCCGCGTCTTCACAGGCATCTAACGCATTATCAACCGCTTCTTTGATGGTAATTAAAATAGCTTTAGCGGGAGAATCAAAACCGAGCAAATGCCGATTCTTTAAAAAAAATTCGGAGACAGAGATATCTCGTTGGCGGGCTGCCATTTGCTGGGCTGTGTTGTGAATAGGAAGTGTTTTGTTCATGTTTTGTACATCCTGGTTGCCATCCAGCTTATATTCATAGTATACGCATAAAAGTCATGGATTACATTAGTCAAAATTTGTTCTGACTAAAATGTCTGCTCTCGATTAAAAAAAATATTTATAGAGCCAAGAATTGTATGGGATGAGATCTAGGAAATAGGGGGTTGTCTTGTTATTATGGATTAGACATCAATCTGGAAGCGAGTATCCCATCGAATGTAGCATGGGCAGGGTGAAACGAAACTCTTCAAGGTATGCTTGAGTATAACAATCGGGAATAAACAATGAATGATATCAAAAAAATGTGGGGCGAATTACAAAATACTTTGCCAACAGAAGCCATTGAATTGAACATCGATGGTATTGATTTAACGGGAACCCATCGTTTTGCTTGTGATTGTATTAATGAATTTATTCGCAATGATGGAAAATTAGAGGCTGAGACAATAACAAGGCTGCATCCATGTAAAGCGGAATTACAAAAAGTCATTCCTCATATAAAAGGTGAAACTCAAGTGTACTTTGCCAAACTTTACCGGCTTTGTGATTTAGTATCGAGTCGTGGCACAACAATGAGTTAGTACCTCCGCTCATGATAACAGCTAAAGTGATTTAGGTAAGCCATTGGGTTATGAACGATGCCAGCCCCCTAAGCGGTGATCACTGCAGATGGTCAATCAGATTTTAATTACGAGTATAGCAATTCACCGGGCTAGTGAATTCACTAGCCCGGTGAAAGCTTAAAACTCAAATGCCAACTGCGCAGCGATCTGATGAGAATGTGTTAATTCATGATCATTGTCATCAAAAACAAATCCACTTTTGTATTTCCCGTATAAATAATCCATGGATGCACTAAACCGATTGGCAAAACGCCATGAAATGGCCGCGCCATATTGCCATCGGGGCTGATCGGCTAATTCTTTACTATGGGCGATGCGCATGGCAAATTGCAGGGTATTGTTCAGAAAGTAAGCCAATTCCAGATTATACGCGACGGGTTTATTTTCATTGGCTGGCAATTCGGCAAATGGATGAGTTGCACCAAGCATTTCTGCGGTTAGTGCTAAATCATTGATAACAATTAGGGCATAAACATTCCAGCCAGCCACGCGCTGTTGATAGGTTTGTGTGTTTTTTTCTAGCAAGGGTTCCTTGGTTTCCGCTAGATCTGATAAATAGCTAATGCCGAGTACCCAGGCTTCGTCTTCAGATGCTATCTCAAAACGTAAACCCCAATCATAAGGCTGGGATTCGTCCTGAGTTTCAAGTTGACTGCTAAACAAAAAGCCAGCAATTTCCAGGGTATCGTTAAATGAATAATCGATGATGAATGAAGTTTGACGAGTTTCGCCAAACTCTAACATGGGACCCGTCACAAAATTACTATAGAATTCCCCAAAGGGGACATGTTGTCGGCCAATTTGTAGTCCCCAGTCGTCAATTTCAGTACTGATCAAACCTTCATCCAGTTGGATATCAAAATGTTTTTGTTTATCTGCTTCGAAAATCAGTTCTATTTCAAACCATTCTTTCGCTGTTATATTGAAACCTAGCTCTAAGGTTGAGCTTGTTGCGTTATCGTCAGTGTTTGATGCATGGTCTGCAAAACGGCTTTGAGTATATTCATTGTCAATTTCAAGTAGTCCTGAAAATTTCAACCAATCGGTCAACGGTGTGCTTCTGCCTGCATCTCGCCTTTCTTCTGGGGTGCGATATATTTTGGCATGTTTTTCTTTGGTTTCGGCCCGGCTAGGCGTTTGTTCGGCCATCACTGTCAAGGGAAAGATAAGCAATACCGATAATCTTGGCATGAAATAATTAGCGGCTAAGCAAGACATCTTGGGCATCGATTTGGGTTACCATTTGGTAATGTCGGCGAAAAAAGCAGAGTTTGATGATAGTATTAACAGAAAAGTATGGGATTGCAAATGCTAGAAAAATTGCACAACGTATATATTTTGTTATCTGAAAAGCTATATGTCTTGGTAAATAGCGAATGAAAGTTCTGTTAATTGAAGATGATTTAACCATCGCAAATTTCATAAAAAAAGGATTAAAAGAGGCCGGTTTTACCGTTGATCATGCCAGTGATGGGATTGATGGACTCCATTTAGCCCTGGGTGAATGTTATGATGTGGGTATCGTTGATCTTATGTTACCTAAGCTTGATGGTCTATCCATCATTGAGCGCATGCGTGAACGTAAAATCAATATGCCTGTGATTATATTGAGTGCCAAGCGATCAATCGATGATCGAGTGAAAGGCCTGCAGCATGGGGGAGATGACTATCTGACGAAACCTTTTTCGTTCAGTGAATTGTTGGCACGGCTCCAAGCCTTGTTGCGCCGGTCGACTTATGTGGTTGAGGCCTCCACTTTGACAGTGCATGATTTAACCATTGATTTATTGGCGCGTACGGTGATTAGAAGCGGAAAAAAAATTGACCTGCAACCTAAAGAGTTTGCCTTACTGGAATACTTGATGCGCAATGAAAGGCATATTGTGTCAAAGACCATGATTATGGAACGGGTGTGGAATTATAATTTCGATCCTCAGACCAACATTGTTGAAGCGCGTATCAGTAAATTAAGAGAAAAGATCGATAAGGGTTTTGATGATCCATTAATACATACCATCAGAGGTTTGGGATACGTCCTGAAGAAACCCGGTGATTAAACTTCCTCGTTCCTTATCATTTCAGTTGACCTTTTGGTATAGCTCTGCTTTTGTGATGTTTCAAATTACCGCGTTTTGTGCCGCTTATTGGTTAATTAATGCGGTCTTATATCATGATGTTGATGAGGACTTAAGAGAAGATATTCGCGAATTTAAAATGCTGTATAACGCTGGAGCTATCCATCGCGTGCAGCATGAAATTCAGCGCGAAATGATGACTGATGATCAAAGCAAAGTCTTCTTCAGATTGTTAGATAGCCATGGCAATATATTATTTAATTCTGACTTATCACATTGGCCAGGCTTAGTCACGGACTCAAAAGTAATACAACAGTTGATCTCCGTTGCTGATTCAGTAACACAGTCCATCGAAATTTCTGGCCATGAATATGCTACCCGGGTTATTTATGGAGTGATTGCCCCTGGGACGATATTGCATATCGGTGAGTCTCTGGAAGAGCAGGTTGAGGTGATGGAGGTATTGCTCGTTGTGTTTTCCGTTATGTTTGTGTTAGTCGTACCATTGGCTTCGTTTGTGGGTTGGTTGATGGCGAGGCAAGCGGTACAAGGTATCGAAGAAGTGAGCCAGACGGCAGCGAATATTGAAAGCGGCCAATTGGATCAGCGGGTATCGGTCAAGGCGCGGGGTGAAGAAGTTCAAAAGCTGGCCAATA
>Ga0316204_10008145_pt1 | contig 14803 bp, 9 predicted proteins | sample 6monrhotite_MG_2_FD_205661 | JGI IMG/M metagenome (GOLD analysis project Ga0316204, IMG submission 205661) | Microbial mat bacterial communities from mineral coupon in-situ incubated in ocean water Damariscotta River, Maine, United States -... | ecosystem: Environmental > Aquatic > Marine >...
TACAACGTTACTCAGAATAGCCCGTAAAAATCAAATAAGCATTTTTCATTTTTACAAAATACGCTAGCTAATTTATATTATTTATTGAAAAGCTTCCAAATCACTGGCAATGCCCCAAGATTAAGAATGTAGTTGCCCGCCGGGATCCCCTTATAAGGGAAAAGGCTAGTTTGAGGAATATCATACAACGCACTTCTAAAATCAGTTCGCATAGGGTTATACCTTGCTTGCTTCCACAAGGTTTCACTTTTCACATATACAAAACCCGCGTCATCATTGTATATGTTTAATAGGCCTGCTGATTGTTCGTTTAAAGGTGATTCTGCCACTAAATAATTAATTTTATCATTTGGATTTTTTTGCCTAGAAGCGTAATAAAGTATTTGCTGTCCACCAACCATCTCTCTTGATGGATCCATTACATCCCAATCGTTTTTAAATAACTGTAGCAGTAATGGGCTACCCTTTATCGCTGCCCGGTACTGATTATAGCCGCCATTAAAATCACCTATTTGATAGTCTATTTGCGCACCAATACCACGAAAAACCCGGTTAACTTCCAAATGTTTGGGGTACGATAACCAGATAAATATACACGCCATGAGTCCAACTAGCCCTGCTGGCCACAGCTTATCTGTCCGGTTAATTATAACTCTCCATAGCACAACCATCGGTAACACCATTACAGGTACATAATGATGCAAGGCTGTAAAAGCGGGAAAATAAAAAATCATAAAGTAACTAATAGAGACAAAAGCAATACAACGAGATAAGGGATCTTGCCATTTAAATGCAAATATAGACAAGAAAGGTATCAAACCTCCTGCCGCTGCTACATAAACAAATCGTTGAATATCATCAATACGAATATACTGGAAGCGCGTTAAAATACTGGACGTTGGATAGCCAACCGAGCCCTCTAACATAAACTTTAAATAAAAGTGTTCGTAGCCGAGAAGCAGAACAAACCATAGACCTATCGACACACTAATTAGATATAAGCGCGACTTAGATTCTTTTTTCATAACCAAATACAAGCCGAGCCCCATCAGCAAAACGAAAAGGAGTAACGTTGGCCGTGCTAAAAAACCTAACAATGTAAATAATAAAAACCAGGCTCGTTGTCCTGTCCAAATAAAATAACCGCTGCCAATCATTAACAATACAGTTAGCGATGCGAACGCAGCTGGTGATGCAATATCACTAAAATATGGGTCATATCCTGAATTGTAACTTGTTGCAATCACATAAGTTACAAGTCCTAAAACAAGCGCAACCTCCTCTAAAAAAAATAGCTTGCGTCTAGAGCCCGTTTCAATCATAGCTATCAGGCCTGCAAACATAACGATCACGTATAAAACCATGGGCAATCGAGCCGCTACTTCTATCGGGCCAAAAAGCATGATGAACCAATGAACAGGATATGCCATGGGTAACATTCCAATACCTAGCCCCATCGACTCTGACTCATAAGGAAAAGCAGGCAAATATTTAGTTGCAAGAGAGCGTCCAATTTCTAACGCCTCGAACCCATCATCATTTAAGTCTTGCCAGAACAGAACCGGCAACAGGATAACCGTAATTGCTGCAATAATGACAAACGACCAATAAATTTGACGTCTATTACCCTGCTCGAAAAAAAACCACTCCTGACTTTGGTTTTTTGTGACCTTAAAATAAAAATATCCGAAGACTAATATTGTGATTAATGAAAGAGAAAAAATGAAATTATCAGGCGTAACTATCGACCCAGTTATTAATTTGATACAAGTTGTCATGAAAAACAACAATAAAAATGACGCACCAAAACCTTTCAGCAATAGCTCTCCTGGTTGAGTGTTTTTATTGTGTGCCAATATCAATAAAGTTCCAGGCATCACTAAAACCACAATAGCAGCGATTACTATTAATGGTGTTAGTACATATAAAGTAAAAAAATGGTCGGGTACAAAATATAAATTCGAAGAGGAAATTAACTCATACAAATTAGCGACATCAGAAACAACACTTCTTAAAACAGCGACAATAATTAGATTCACTGCCAGAAAAAACCCAATGCTAATGACTATTTTTTTATCCATAAAAATGTCTCTTTTAACTAATTTACTTTTAATATTTAAAGTCTATATAAACAAAGAAGCCATTCTAATTACAAAATTCCGCTTGAGCATAAATCATTAGTTTTCATCGAGAACAACTCCAATCGGTTACATTTAAATAATCATTAGAATATCGTATGGCACTTTCCATTAATGATGCATACGCATCGTCATAGGGCTTTATGTATTCCCATACTATTTTACCTTCCTTGTTTATCTCAAAAAGTCGGCCTGCAGTAGATTCAGTGATCAATCTATTACCATTTTTCATTAATTGGTGAGTCCCCATTATATGAGAATAAAAGCTTGCTTGACCTTTTAAAGGATATATTATCTTCGTAACTCCAGTTGCTGGGTCAAGAGAGATAATGTTACTACCTGGCGTTTTATTTCTATTTAAACCCGGACTATCATACATGTCACGGTTATTGAAAATTTCAATAGTTCCTTCTGCAGTAATATCTGGATCATGCTGACGGACCCATGGCCCTATCCGATGCCACTTAATTACACCGCTATCTTTATCAAGGATCACCAACATATGCATTTGTCGCACTGAAACCAATAAATCACCTTTATTTACGCCATCTACCTTAGATGCAAGTGCTGAAGTAACAACCTCTATATCATTTACATGAGTAGGATCTAATTTATCGATCTGACTCATATCATATAATTTATTTTCAAAGTCTCCATTAATTATCGCCTCTAGTAATGAAATCTCTCTTAAAATTTTCCCTTTTTCACTAACGAGCAATAAAACGTCTTGATACTCATCTCCTGATTTTCGTATCTCATCATAAGTGACTCGCGGTATAAGCATCCTGCCAGGTATTTCTAAATTACTCTTGTTTGCCAAGACCCAGAGCGTACCATCTGAATTAGGTGTAATTGCATGATGAACCTGTCTATCCAATCTCCATACGATATTTCCACATTTATCAAACTTAACCAAACCGGCTAGATTCACTATGACCGAACCGTCTGGTAACATCCACATCCCTTGCGTATGTGTATTAAATACTGTCGCAGGAATATCTTTTAGTCTTTTATATATACTAGAAGGGTCTGGCCATATCTTAAAAATATCTAACGGCCATTTATGAAGAATAGTTCCTGTCATGTCAATTAGACGGATCTCTAGACCTTCTTTAAACCAACCTTGTATTAACGTTAGTCCACCATTCGTATTCTCATGCTCAAAATGTGTTACTCCATCACCTTGGTAACGTATTTTCTCCAATATATCTGGCCGCGTTTGCGCGGATTGCTTTAACAAGCCTTTTACCGCAGCTTTGCCTTCACTATAAAATTTATATGGCTGCCACCCTCGATTTGCAACTTCTCCACCCACAATTAAGAGGGTAATCGCCAACACTATCAAAAACACTATTTTTGATAGATCAAAATTAAGCTTCTTCTTCAATTAATGGCCTCTAAACAAATAAAAAAAGTATACAAATCCGGTCTAACTAAACCTATCAAATATAGGGCATTACGACATGAAAAGTTAAAGGAGCAATCAAATTACCACATGATATGTAGTGTAAATTATTAATGCCTTATATTAAACTTTAATATTCTATTTTCCGTAAAATGAATACGTTTAATTAAACATAAAATGCTTTTCTTACGAATCATATCAGACTCTAATTACCTATTTGTCTAACAGCACTCATAACTTTAATGTTTAATATCATTAAACGAAGCGCAATAATGCACTAAATCAACTAAACAATACAACTTTTTGGCATTGTGATGGGTATATACAAGAGTATGTTAAAGAGAGGAAAAATAAATATGAAAAACCATGACCTACATTATGTATGCAGATCATGGTACAAAGACTTGAGATATTAACTCTTTGATTTATATGGCGTCCCCTAGGGGTTTCGAACCCCTGTTGCCGGGATGAAAACCCGGTGTCCTAGGCCTCTAGACGAAGGGGACAACGGATGCGAAATTTACGCGAAATAGGCCTATCTGTCAAGTGAATGTCTACGATCAATTTGCCATTTATTTCTGTTATCATAAAAGTCAGACTCAGCTATAAAAATCATAAAATAAGAGAAAATAAGTTCTTTTTTTTAAAATAAATTATATAAAACAGAAACCTGAAGATATGGATATTAACGTACGCAAAACAGAATATATCGCACTAATCAGCTCAATCACCATAATATTTATTTTTCATGTAATAACAATTCGTGAGGGTCACATCTGGGGCGGAGATTTTGCACTCTATATTCAACATGCACTTAACATTATTAACGACCTTCCCTATACAAATACTGGTTATATCGTCAATCCTGTTATTCCCTCAGTATCACCTGAGGCCTATCCACCTGTATTTCCTTATATAATCGCGCCTCTTATCAAAATATTCGGACTAAACATCTACGCCTTAAAAATTTCACTAATCGTAATTTTATGTATATCTCTAGTACTTTTTCATAAGCTAATAATCCCTAAAATTAATAATAGCTCACTTAGAATTTTAACAATTATTCTAACTGGACTCAGCCCATGGTACTGGGACTATAAAGATCATGTTTTATCGGAATTCCCCTTCATACTTTTTTTTATTACCTTCTTAATTTTTACAGAAAAGTATTTAAAGCGAGACACATCCTCCATTAACACTGAAATACTCTATGGTATCGCAATCGGCCTGACCGCATACCTTACATATGGATGTCGCAGTATAGGCCTCATCCTTATTCCTGTATTCATTGCGTCTTATTTAATTTACAAGAGGCGATTTAGTCTTGCGCTGATCCTTTCCTCGATTATTTTTATAATCGGATATGGAGTGCAAAATGAAATTTTAAATACTGATGCTAGCTACGCGAATATTGCGACGTCAGGTGAATATGACATTGAAGGAGAAGTCGACAACTCATTCTTCAAAAATGGAACGGTGCTTCGTTTCTTAGTTGACAATTCGAGAACATATTTTTTTGTCATTGAAAGATATTGGGACAATAGCTTTAGCATAACTATAAGAATCATAACTGTAATTCTTACAACATTTTTTCTACTTATTGGCTTGTGGAATCTAATCAAGATCAGGAACACATCTGAACTAATGGTTTTAGCTTATACTGGCTTACTTTTGGTTGTCCCATTTAATCAAGGCAGCAGATACTTACTGCCTATAGTGCCATTTTATTTTCTATATATATTAAAAGGGATTGAGTTATACTACAACTACAGTAGTAAAAAGAAATATATCTTACCGGTTATAACGTTATCCTTAATGAGCTTGTCTTATCTTGGAAATTATACCCAGATGAATTACTTAGCATACCAGGATCATGTAGAAGGAAAGCAGGCGAAATTACTATACCAACATATTAAGAAAAATCTCAAGAAAACTGATGTAATTGCATTTAGAAAACCAAGAATTCTCGCGCTCTATACAGGCAATCGCTCTTTTAGTTATGACCCACCTGCAAAACCAGATACTCTCTGGAAGAATTTCAAGGAAATGAAAGCTGATTACCTACTTACTATCAATACTATTGAGAAGGAACATTCTAGCAATATGAAAAAATTAATTGCACAGCATGCCAGCAAGCTTAATCATGTCTATAGCAACAAACAATTTGTTTTATATAAAATCATCTCATATTAATACTGACAAGCATTTAAAAATAATTTATAAAGTATAACATATACCTTACATTTCTCTTCGTATCAACATTCCTTATATATCCTTCATATTAAGATGCAATGTTTAACAGGAATGAACTTAGTATAATAGTTAACTGTGAACTAGATCACACTTTCACATATAGACCTTTTAAATAATTAATTTAAAAAAAATGTGTGAAACAGTTCACGCATTTATCCCTCGATCAATATATGCTTACTATAAAAATAGGCATGCAATGCTAACATATTGATCATAAGGGAATATATGGGACTTTACATCAAACTACAAAAATATATATTGATACTCCTAGTCAATATTGCTTTATCAGCATGTGGTGGCAGTGGGGGCGGTGCTAGTAACAATACTAATACGAGCAATATTGCCCCAACCATATCAGGCTCACCAACTACATTAATTAACTCTGGGCAAACATACTCATTCACTCCCATTACAAGCGATGCTAACAATGATGCTCTAATATTCAGCATTATAAATTTACCTGGATGGGCAAGCTTTAACCCCAACAATGGTGAGCTATATGGTATTACTACCAGTGCGAATATCGGAACCTATAACAACATCCAAATAAGTGTTTCTGATGGAACGACTACAACGACACTCCTAGCTTTTAGTATCACTATCAACCCATCAGGTTCACAAATTAAGAACATTACCATTAACTGGAATATACCTACCACATATACCGATGGCTCAAATATAAACAGCATTAACGATATAGGAGGCTACCGTATCTATAGTGGAACAAACAGAAATAATCTAGCTCTTATCGCTGATATCAATAACCCTAATACAATCAACTTTGTTCTTAATAACTTAATTTCTGGTACGCATTATTTTTCTATCTCTAGTTACGATAATAACAATATAGAAAGCAGTCTAATTGCCCCTATTAGTATTAATATATAATAATATCGAGCCTAACTAGAATTAAGATTTTATTTTAACTCCCTTAAACCCCTCCTACATTCAATATGACACACTTTGGTCCGTAAGAATTAGAGGGCGTAATGTAAGTTTCGCTTGATAGGGACAATGGACTGCGTTTTCATTCTTTACTGACTTACGATGAAAAACCACATTATTTTGATTTAACCACTAACCCACCTAAAATATGCCTAAGTGGGTTTAAATCCACGAAATACTATATTCTGATAAAAGCTGCTAGTATAATATATAGCAACACCATAAAATAATAACGGATAGTATTATGATCACTCATCTGTCGTGATTTTTACCACTCATTGAAAATCAAGTAGGCGTATACTAATAAACAGTCTACAATGCAAAAAGTAAAAACAATCGTATTTGAAAACAAGGAATTGTTTTACTACCTGGAACACCTGCGTTTTTATCGAATTCAAATTGCGCCCAAGCAATTTAAAGAAAAGATAAAAGTAGTTCAGCGTTGAGCTCTGTAGGTCAGTGCAAGGATAAATTATTCCATTTTTTGCGTAAATAAGCTGTAAATATGAAAAAAATAACAAAACATATAATCACTGCTATCAAAGCTGGGATTGCTATAGGACTTATATATTATCTAGTACAATCTAATTCTATAGAATGGTCCTCTCTTGCTGGAATGACAAAAATATGGGAACTAACACTTTTTGCAATTATCTTATTTACTATAGTTACTATATTGCAATCCTGGCGTCTTTACATCTTAATTAACACTCATCAACTCAACCTTACATTCATTTCTTCAGTAAAACTAACCTTCATTGGTCTTTTTTTTAATACCTATTTACCGGGTGCAACAGGTGGCGATTTAGTTAAAATTTATTATGCCAGCAAGGGTAACCCTGGTAGTCGCACTGAAGTTATCACTATAATACTACTAGATAGATTTGTGGGGCTGTTCACGCTATTATCATTGCCTCTAATTTTCTCACCTTTTTTCATCCCTCTAATAGAGTCTCAACCAACACTTAAAGGCCTATTATGGGTCTCTATGCTGATAGCAATCGGAATTATTATTGTCGTTATTCTAGGGGCAAAATACGATTTAGAGAATAGTAAGCTAATAAAATGGGTGGAACAAAAACTTCTTTTTGGAAAAGAACTAAAACGAATACTTCACACGATTCACTACTACAGCAATAGTAAGCTTATCGTACTTAAAGTACTATTTATTTCATTTCTCGCCCAAAGCCTAATGGTTGGCGTTTCACTTTTGATTGCTGGCGCAATCCTCCCTCAAGGTGCTGACCTCAAAATGCTGGTCCTTATTCCGCTTGGTTATTTTGCTAATGCACTTCCTGTCACACCCGGTGGAATTGGCGTAGGCGAAGCCGTTATGGAAAGTTTATTCAAACTGATTTCACTTGACGGTGGCGCTGAAGTCATTCTGGGATGGAGAATAGTCACTGTCATCGTAGGAATTATTGGTCTTATCTTTTACTTAAAAAGCGACAAAAGATTTATATCGAAGGCAGATAAAGAAACTGAAGACTAGCCTCATATAACATCTGCCCTACACTGTGAGCCTTTCACATTACGCATCACATTTCGAATGCCTAAATATAATGACATTAAATAGCTATCAATATACTCAATAGATTTTGGAGATTGAAAATAATAGCTATCCAGCCTCGGTAATGCCGCTGTATCACTTACTTCGCTTATTGATTTCAACTCAGTCGTTACGCTAGCCTTATAAACCGACTGCGCACATTGCCTAACCATTTCATTATGGTAACCAAATGGGTATGCAAAGTAGCCTGGTTTCACACCTGTTTTAGACATAATAGATTCGTTTGACACATTAAATTCATTTATAATTTGATGCTCACCAAGTAGTCTTAAATCTGGGTGCGTATGTGTGTGTGCTTCGATATTAATCCCATTTTCATGTAGTTTAGCCACTTCGTCCCAATTCAGCATTTCAAATTTTGGCACCGAAATAGGCTGATCTGCTGAAATCTCACCAGTATCGATTGCTCCCGTAGCAATAAAAATATGAGCAGGCATATTATACTCTTTCAATATTGGCAAGGCATTTTGATATACCGACTTCATTCCATCGTCAAATGTAATAACCACACCCTGCTTTGTAACTTCAGACAACATTTCATCAAGACTAATGACAGGGATATTGGCTCGAAGGAGTTTTTCCAGTAGTAACGCAAAAAGCTTAACCGGGTAAGAGACAATCGCCCCTGAGTTATCTATGCTATGAAATGTTAGTATCGCTCGCATAAGACACTTAACTCACTCATCAATCTTCCACAACATGTTTTTCGAATACCTTTTTATATGAATCCCATTTTTGTCTGTCAATTGAGCCATCATCATTTAAACAAGTGACCGCAGATTGAGCCATGAATATTGCATGATGTGTATTATCATGCGCATACAAACCTAAACGGCCAAAACTTAAAACTCCATCAATCCCATCAACCCAGTCATCCAGCTGCTTGAAATGCGCCTCATAACCAGTCGTATAAAGTGGGTACGCGTGAGGGAGACGAATTGTTTTAATCGCTGAAATACTTGATCTGACCGGTAACCCTGCATCTTTTAGCCCATCACTAACTAATGATGATAAATCGAGGTCTGACTTTTTCCAAATCTCATCACCAACAAAACAAGGAATTTCTGCACATAAGATTGTATGATCTCTTGGCTCTCCCCTATCAGAATAATTTTTTGGCTCTGATACGCGAGTAAAGGGCAAGTCAGCTCCAGGAAAATAATGTGCATCGTATTCTGTAAATTGATCTTGCTCCAATTTAATATATGCCAACACCATCGATCTAAATCTAAGAGAATTTGCAGCCTGTGTAACTTGACCAGGCACTTCATCGTCTATCAACTTAGTCAGTACACTAATGGGTATTGTAGAAAACACTTGATCGGCTTTAAGCTCTATTGTTTGTCCTTCATATTCATATATGACAACAGACTCACCTGTTTTAGGCTTAACACTGGTCACTTTAGCTTCGTACTTTATTTTTGCGCCTGCTGCCAGAGCAGCGTCTTTCATCGATTCACAAATCTGTCCAAATCCATTTCTTGGATAATAAAATATACCCTTTGTGCTAGCACCACCTGTTTTACCCCCACCAGGTAGCAAACGCTTAATCATCTTACCAATGGAGCCCGCTGATATTCTTTTTCTGGCCTGTATCGCTGATAGCTCATTGGGTTCAAGGCCCCATATTTTTTTTGCGTAAGGGAAATAAAATTCTTTGCAGATAGTATTCCCTAATCCACGCTTTAATACACTCGCAAACGTATCTTTAGTATTCTCACCTTGTTTACCTGTAAATATTTTGCTAACCAGGTCAAACATTACTCCAATAGAAAAACGTGGATGCATTCTCAATAACAAATCTACTGGTCGCAATGGAAAATGGATCCATCTGCCCATCAAGCGTATTCGACCATGACGCGGTCTAGTTAATAAATCATCACCTAATAATGTTTTTATTTTTTCTAAAACGGCAGGATCTGACGCGGGATGTAATCTGTGACTCCCATAGTCAACATTGATTCCATCGAAATTAAAACTGGTTGCAGTACCGCCAACATGGTCTTGTAATTCCAGCACAGTAATTTTATTCCCTGCTTCTGCCATTTCCATTGCAGCCGCAAGGCCGGCAGGCCCGGCACCTAATATGACAACATCAACCATTATCCCACTCCCCTCATGAGTATTGGTATCTTCAGATCTTTTTTGGATAAAGATTCTGTAAATAATTAAATTGAATTATTTACTGCAACTTTTCTTGAAAGTCGTATCGCAAATAAATTTAAATATCTTTTGATTTTAATGCCATTTTTGAAATCTGATCAGACAACAAACCAACTGACCATAAAAGAGCCGCTCCCAAAAATCCAAGTACAGCAGTTTCGGACAAATCATTCAAAAATAGGTCATAAATAAATTTTGCAAACCCGCCAAGAAAGAAGATGCCACCAAGCGGTAAAAATACTTTCAAGGGGTTAAAATAAACGATTGTTCTGATTATTAGTAATAAAAAATCAAACGCATGAGTAGCTTTAATTTTGGATTGGCCGATACGAGCATGATAATCGATAGTATAGTATTTTACTAAAGACCCACTACATAAAGAAGCAAGCGTAATTGTTGTCGTAAACGAAAAGCCGGATGGCAAAAGATGAGCAAACCGTCTAACCAGGTCTTTCCTGATTACGCGCAGTCCTGAATTTAAATCAGGGATATGCCTGCCTGCCAAATAACTGGCTAATTTTCTTAAAAACCATTTAGCTGGCTTTCTTATTAGAGGGGCTGCAACGTTCTCACCAGTTCTGGAACCAACTAACATGTCATATTCCCCTAGCTCGCCAATGATGATGGGGATAGTTTCTGCCGGGTATGTGCCATCGGCATCAGTGATAACAATCGTCTCATACTTAGATCGTCGTATACCAGCTTTTAATGCCGCCCCGTAACCCTGGTTCTCAGGTAAATTAATAACATTAGCTCCCGCTTCAATGGCTAATTCACCTGTTCTGTCTGTAGAACCGTCATTAACGATCAATAATTCATATTCAATACCTGAATCATCCATAGCCTTTCTGACATCATGGATACTGGAGGCGATAGCCCCTTCTTCGTTATAGGCTGGAATCACGATGCTGACATTTTCTACTTTTGATTCTGAATTATTCATACTGATCCTTATTTTATCTTTAGTATTGATATGTTGTTTTTATACCCGTATTAGCAGAACATATAAATTAGAAGAAAATCGTCTACCCCCCCAAATCCTATTCATATTATCAATACGGACAGAGATTACACCAACGGAAATAGCTAATTACTAATGATATTTTACGTCAAATTTTGACATTAGACTAACACTAATACAGTGCCCGTAGGATTTTTATATTTCAGAGGAATTAAACGCTTGCAAATATTGTGCATTAACATGGTTGATGATAAATCAACAGCCCAGCATTCAATTTCTTATGAATTTCTCAAATACCAACAGCGACCAAAGTGTTGTTGTATGATCCATACTACCACTGCAATGCTGAGCAACACATTTTTGTACATAGCTCATATCGATTATATCCAGATCCTTAATGGCACTATTATTCACTAATGCATCTAATTCATGCTTAAGCTCTTTTCTTAACCATTGTCCTATGGGTACAGAAAACCCCATTTTTTTTCTATAGAGAATCTCATCAGGTAAATATCTTTCCATGGATTTTTTAAATATGTATTTCCCTTGTCCATTTTTTAGTTTATACGAAGATGAGACCGATGATGCCCATTCAACAAACTTATGATCTAAAATTGGAACTCTTACTTCGAGACTGTGAGCCATGCTAGCACGATCTACTTTTGTCAAAATATCACCTGGTAAGTATGTTTTAAAATCTAGGTATTGTATTAAAGACAATGGATCATCAGTCGGACATTTTGCTGCATGTTGATGAAAAAGATCAACACTATGATAACCCTGGGTACTACGTTTAAAGTTTCGGCTGAATAGTTTTGACCGCACCGGCTCACTGATAGAAGAAACCGAATTAAAATACGCGCTGACGTTATCACTGGACAACGCTTGAAATGTTGTTTTCGCTCTGAGGAATTTTGGCGCCCAGTCTGCCTTGGGATAGAACCTCCCTAAAGGACCAAATATTGGTTGTCGTATTGATGCGGGCAAAAAAGAACGTATCTTTTCTTCATTCATATGCATTGCATGTCGCCTGTAACCTGCAAAGTTTTCATCGCCACCATCACCTGATAGTACTACTGTCATATGTTTTTTTGCTATTTCACATACTTTATAGGTTGGAATATAAGAACTATCCGCGAATGGCTCATCATAAACATCAGTAAGCTTATCTAGTAAACTGTAATGTTCTGTACCTATTTCTTCTACGTGATGATCTGTTTGGAACTGATCAGCAACAATTTTCGCATAAGATGACTCATCAAATTCTTTCTGATCAAAAGCAATATTACAAGTAGTAATTGGTTTATCAGACTGCTCAGCCATTAATGCAACAACTGCACTGGAATCTATTCCGCCCGACAAAAATGCTCCAATAGGCACTTCAGAAACCATTCTTATATCAACTGCTTCCGCTAATCTAGAATTAAATTCATCAATTATTTCATCTTCGTTAGTATAATTTGATTGCTCAAAAGGAATATCCCAATACTGCTCTTCTTGTAATTTACATATCTGACGATCGATATATAAATGATGTCCAGGAGACAATTTATAAATGCCTTCATAGATTGATTTAGGGTCAGGAACATAACCTAATGAAAAATAATCAACAATAGCAGAATGATTTAGTGTACGAGACACATCAGGATGAATCAGAACCGCTTTTAACTCAGAACCAAATAATAATTCATTTTTATTAGTAACTGTATAATAGAGCGGCTTAATCCCGAGGCGATCACGCGCTATAAAAAGTGACTCTTTATTTTTATCCCATAGTGCAAAAACAAACATCCCCCTGAAATACGAAACACATTGCTTACCCCACTCTTCCCAAGCATGTACGATAACCTCTGTGTCACTATTAGTCTTGAAAACATGGCCTCTTTTTTTTAACTCTTGCATTAATTCTCGATAGTTATAGATCTCACCGTTATAAGTTACGATAACAGTATCGTCCTCATTAGTAAGGGGTTGTTTTCCACTTGCTAGATCAATAATAGATAAACGCCTATGAGCTAGGCCAATCCCCATATCAGTATATATCCCCGACTCATCCGGCCCTCGATGATACTGACTATTTGACATACTTTTTAACAGCACCTCATTTACTGGTGTTTGCCCGTCAAATGAATATATACCTGCGATACCACACATAATTAATTCCGACCTTTAGCTTTTATATATCATCTTGCATATATAGTTTTTTATAATTCTCACCCATTTTAGTTACACTAAAAAAACTCTCTATCTTGTTTCTGGCATTATCACCATACTCTTTCCTGGTTTTCTCATCCCGCAACATTTCTTCCATCGCGAGCATCATTACATCAACATTTTTAGATGGAACAAGTATGCCATCTACTTTGTCGTGAACTACCTCCGAGATACCACCAACATCTGTACTGATCACTGGCACACTTGATGACATTGCTTCAAGTATGGTCATCGGTACACCTTCAGCAATTGATGACTGAACATAAATATCAAATACTGCCATCACCTCTGCAATATCTGTCATAGAGCCGGGCATTATAACGTTATCCTCTAATCCATAGTGCAAAATCAGGTTATTCAATTGCTCTGCGCAAGGGCCGTCTCCAACTATAATTAACTTCACGCCTATTCCGGGGTTACGTTTTATTAAACACGAATACGCCTCAATCAATAAAATGTGGTTTTTAATGGGGTCAAGCCTAGCTACGGTCCCTATAATAATATCGTTAGTACTAAACAATTTATCTTTTAATAATTGCCTTGACTCACAATCACGCTGTATAAATTTGTCTATATCAACGCCATTATAAATAGTTACAACCTTCTGAGGATTAATACCAACATCTTTTGTTAACCAATCGGAGAGTTCATTTGACACAACTACAATCTTTTTCAGCAAAGGGGATAACAAGCGGCGAATTAATTGGTATTTTTTATTCGCACCGGTTGGGTCACTAATGTCTCTTCCATGTTCAGAATGAAAACGTAAAACCCCCTTCATCATCAAGCTCGATATAACACAGTCGATTGCGCCTATATTATAGGTGTGCACAATATTTGGTTTTACTCGCCGTAATAATTTCCGTAATATCCAATAGGACCTCAGGTCTTTACCATCACGCTTTTTTACGGAATAAACTTCTATGTTCTGGTTAATTCTAGAGCACATTTCAGAGGAGTAATCTTTAAGACTAATAATTGTGTGCTCAAATTCTTGATCTTTCATGCTATTTATCATATTAATCAAAACAACCTCCAAACCACCATAGGTGAATTTGTGTAAAATATGCACAACTTTTATTTTTTTCCTGCTCATTATCATAGTATATTCTATTAAACATCTACGCTCATCTTTATACAGTAGACTAGTAGCA
>Ga0316204_10008146_pt1 | contig 14802 bp, 12 predicted proteins | sample 6monrhotite_MG_2_FD_205661 | JGI IMG/M metagenome (GOLD analysis project Ga0316204, IMG submission 205661) | Microbial mat bacterial communities from mineral coupon in-situ incubated in ocean water Damariscotta River, Maine, United States -... | ecosystem: Environmental > Aquatic > Marine >...
TTGACTGCCTGTCCCTGGAGCAATTGAAAGAAATCTGGAAGCCGGAAAGCTCCGTCAAAAAATGGAGCGACATCGACCCCACCTGGCCGGCTAAAGAAATCAAACTGTATGGACCAGGTACCGACTCAGGGACTTTCGACTATTTCACAAAAGTGATCGTCGGCGAAGAAAAAGCCAGCCGTGCCGACTATACCGCGAGCGAAGACGACAACGTTCTGGTCCGGGGTGTGACCGCCGACAAGTATGCCTTGGGGTATTTCGGTTACGCCTATTATGCGGAAAACTGCAATGCCTTAAAGCTGGTCGGCATCAAGAGTGGGAATTCGTGCGTTCAGCCCTCGACTGAAACCGTGCGAAACGGCAGCTACGAACCATTGTCCCGACCGTTGTTCTTGTACATCAAAAACGAGTCGCTGAGGCAACCGTATGTGGCGGCGTTTGTACAATTCTACTTAAAGCACGCCGCTGAACTTGTTGAAGAGGTCGGTTACGTGCCGGTTTCCGATGAGCAGCACAAAAAAAATGTCGAACTGGTCGAACAGGTCATCGCGGGCACGACCACGGAACCCACACCGGGATCAACGACGGACAACTGAGACGATCGGAGAGACATTGTCTGCAACGGCCGAGGTTTCCAGCCCTGAAAAACGCAAGAGATCGTCCGTCGGCACACCCGGAAAAGCTGACCGGACGCGCCGCTTTTCCGAACGATTGGTGCATGCGGCACTTTTCTTCTGCGCGGCGGTCAGCGTGGCGACGACGTTGGGGATCGTCTTTGTGTTGGTCTTCGAGTCGCGTGGTTTTTTCGCGGAAGTTTCGCTCAAAGAATTTTTGACATCGACGCGTTGGACGCCGCTGTTGAAACCGCAGCACTTCGGCGTGCGGCCATTGGTGAGCGGCACGCTGTTAGTGGTGTCATTCTGGCTTTGTCACGTGCATTGGGTGAAGCCGCACCACTGTTGGCCGTGGGGGCGATGACGTTCATTCCGTTTTCGCCGACCAGTCCCATGGACGAATTCACGGTCCTGCCGATTCAAGTATTTAATTGGACGTCGTTGCCTCGTGCGGAGTTTCAAAATGTCGCCGCCGCCGGGATTATCGTGTTGTTGACCGTGTTGTTGTGTATGAATGCGTTGGCTGTCTCCGTGCGTTATCGGCAAGGCAAAAAGAATATCTGATCGTATAGAACATCCGGATGAGCGAAAGTCAGACCATGATGATTCCTAAAGCAAATCCCACCTTCAATCGCGAACCAGCATCGCGATTGCAGTCGGTTGTCGGTGCCGATCGCCTGGACCAGGACGTGAGCACAAGTGAGTCTTCAACCAGGGTGAACGATGTGGCGGCGAAGATCGAAGTGCGGGATCTCGATTTTCATTACGGCGCGGTTCAAGCCTTGTCGAACGTGTCGATCCACATCCCTCCCCGTCGTGTGACGTCCCTCATTGGTCCCAGTGGTTGTGGCAAGTCGACCTTCCTGCGGTCGATCAACCGCATGAACGATTTGATCGACGACACACGGTTGGACGGTACGATTCTCGTCGACCAACAAGACATCTATGCCCCCGGAACTGATGTGGTGGAGTTGCGCAAACAAGTTGGCATGGTCTTTCAAAAATCCAACCCGTTTCCGAAGTCCATTTTCGACAATGTGGCTTACGGACCGCGCGTGGCGGGGACGCATCATCGTTCGGTTTTGAATGAAATTGTCGAACGGTCGTTGGCGCAGGCAGCGCTGTGGGATGAAGTCAAAGATCGCCTGGAGGATTCGGCGCTGAAACTTTCCGGCGGACAGCAACAGCGGCTGTGTATTGCCCGCGCGCTGGCCACGAATCCCGACGTGCTGCTGATGGACGAACCTGCCTCGGCGCTCGATCCGGCCTCGACATCACGGATTGAGGACTTGATCTTCGAGCTCAAGGAGCACTTCACGATCGTGATTGTGACACACAACATGCAATAAGCGGCCCGCATCTCGGATCTGACGGCCTTTTTCTTCAATGGCGAATTGGTGGAAACCGGTGCGACGGCCGATATGTTCACGCACCCCAAAACGCAAAAGACCTCCGATTACATCAACGGGCGTTTCGGATAACTCGTTCACCGGCCTGCCAGGCAGCATGCCCCGTGCCAAACAACCCGCAGCCCGGCCCCGCGGTCAAGGCAACCACCGCGCGCAGCACCGCCTCCGTTTCCACTTGGTTTCGGGAGTGTCAAGCTTGATGTGTCAGGTCCCTGAAGTGGGGGATAGAGCGGCAAACGTTGCGCCGTGGGCTTCTTAGACGGGGGAAACGCGATTGCACCTACTCCGACCAGCGATTCGCGGTAGAATGCTTCAGTGCCGCGTCACTAAGGGCTAACGATTTGTTGTGAATTGTCGCCCCCGATTCTCGTATAAAGAGCATGGGTTTCATAGCGCCGCACAATTCTATTCCGCCAGAACCGTTACAATGCGTCGAGACCGCAGTGGAGTATTGATATGCCGCAGGCCGTTGTTGATCCGGGTGAACTGAGACAATTCGCACAGACACTGAAGAAATTCAATGTGGAACTGGTTGATCGCGCCTCCGGGATTTCCGGGCAACTCGACGCCTTAGGCGCCACTTGGCGGGACCAGGAAAACATCAAATTCACCGAAGAGTTCAAGCAGCATCTCACATTCTTGCTCCGCTTTGTCGAAGCCAACGAACAACACATCCCCTATCTCATGCGCAAAGCGGAACGGATCGAGGAGTACCTACAACAACGTTAACGGCAGCGCCGCCACGATCCATCGCCCTCAAGCACCGAGACCAGTATTTGCCGTTATGACAACTCCTGCGCACGTCACATCGATTGAAGCACTGCACGCCTTCCGCGGAGCGCTGATTCGTTTCGCGGACGAGGCAACGTCAGCGGTCGATTCATTGCGGCAAGAGGTCTTGCGGACGATGGAATGGATCGAACATGACCGGCCGGGGTATTGGAAGCAACAAGTGAAGCGCAACTTCGACGGCGTGGCCCAAGCCCGCACGCAATTGGAAATCGCCCAAATGCGCACGTTTGAAGGCCAAGGCCCCGCCTGTATCGAAGAAAGAAAACGGCTGGCCAACGCCAAGGCACGCCTGCAATTCGCGCAGGATCAAATTCAAGTCGTGCGGCACTGGACGATCAAACTGCAACGCGAATCGGATGATTTTCGCGGACGGAACGGCCACCTGGAAGGCATCCTCAAACGAGAATTGCCGCTGGCGATCGGCAAGCTGCAGAGGATGGTTGAATCGCTCGATCGATATGCCGAGCGTCTGCCGCGGCAAGATGCGGCGGATGGTTCCGCAACGGAGCCTGACAAAGATACGAAACCGGCAGCGCCCGGGCCGGCGAAAATAGAATGAAGGGGAGAGAGAATTATGCGTGCAGGAGACGTCAGTAGCGGAGCAGCACAGTTGGCCAAAGCGGCCGAACGATTGGAAGCGGCGTGGCTAGAGACGCGCGAACATTGGAGCGACGCGAACAGCCTCGCTTTTGAGCAAACTGAGTTATTGCCGCTGATGCACGCCGTGAAGTTGACGATTGAGTCGACTCAGCTCTACGGATCGGTGGTGCGGAAAGCTCAAAATGCCTGCAATGCCGACGCCCGCGATTGATCGTGTGGGTGTCACCCTTGGGGCGACATCATCGTTCCGCAATGGTTTTTCGGTCACAAAACACGTATGCGTTGCTCGCCTGGAAAAAGGAAGTCTTTCATGTCGAACGAGGATCCGACAACTGTTGAGCGGCGTCTGGTTGCTGAATTACGTGACCAACTCAATTCGCGAAATCGCCGCTGGCGAAGCGCGTCAGAACAACACAGTAGCGCGCTGCAAGCCGCCGAAGAACTCTATGCCGACGGTCTAACCGCGCTCAACAACGAGTTGTCCGGCGCGCAGGGCGTAATTGAAAATGAATATACGGTTGCGGCCGCCGATGTGGAGGCCCAATACAACACAGAGGCAGGCGCTGCCCGCCAACACTACAGCGCGCGGACGGCAGAAATCAGCCGGACGTACGACCGATCCGTCGCCGCCTCAAAAAAGACGCACGATGATACGGCTTGGATGGTTTCGTCGGTGCTGGATGACGATTCCGGCGACAGCCCCAAACGCAAACTGGAAGAGTTGACGCACACGCTGCAAAACAGCCGCGAACACTTGATCGAAAATGTAGAAGCTCTCGCCGACGACATTGCGACGGCCAAGGAGATTTTGCAACAGCGACGGCAGCGTCATGAAAGTCTCCTTCCCGAAGTGGATCCCGTCCCCACCGAACCGGACGCGGCGTACGAATGCTGTGAGAAAGCGATCAAGCGAGGACGGAGGCAGTTAGTGAAATTGCGGCGCGATGTGCCGTCACAATTATTAACCGGATGGCGCCCGGCGGTATTGTTCGTCGTGTGCAGCGCGGCGTGCTTTCTCTTCGCATTCATGCTGTTACCGCCAACACTGATCGGCGCAGGGGTCCAACAATCCAACATCGCGTGGATTGGAACGACAGCGGGCATGGCTGTGGGGCTGACCGTCGTCGCGATGGTAATTCTGTATTCCGTTGCCGCCAGTCGCTGCGAAACAGCGATCCAAGAGATGGAAGAGGCCTTTGCCACGGCGGAATTGTCGCTGCACAATTGGCGGTCGTGGTCGGACCAGGAACTGCGCAAGAAACAGCGACGGTTTCAACAATGGCATGACTCGCGGATCGAACAGCGCGACCGTACCGTCGCGCAGGCAACCGAAAAACATGAAGCAAACGTAGCCCAAGCTGCGCGACAACGGCAAGCAGACCAAGAACGTCTCGACGGCGAATTCGGCTCGCAAATTGAGGGAATGGAACTACAACGCAATTCCCAAATGGAACGGATCAACTCCCGACGGCAAGCAGCACTGGCAAGCTTGACCCGTCGCACACAACAGGATCCCGAGACGATTCGGTCGGTGTACGAAGCCGCTCGACTACAGGCCGAACAAACGCACACGGCCGAGGCGGCCGACATCGTCGCAAGCTGGAATCAGTTTTGGACCGATTGCGTTTCCACGCAACAAGACCTCTTACAACGCGCCGCAGCATGCGCATTGTCTGAGGATGCCCTACAAAGTGATTCATGGCAACTGCCGGAACAAGTTCCGGAGGGGATTCGGTTTGGGAACTTTGATGTCGACATTAGTGCAGATGCGGCGGCGGTGGACGATGAGCGGGTTGCCCCGGCATCTCCCTTGGAGTTCCCCGTTCTGCTTCCCTTTGCCAGCGGACCGTCGTTGTTTTTACAAGCCGAGGGCGCAGGACGCCGCGCAGCCAACGACACGTTGCGGGCCGTGATGCTGCGGATTTTGACGTCACTGCCCGCCGGTAAGGTACGATTCACAATCATTGATCCTGTGGGATTGGGCGAGCAGTTTTCATCGTTCATGCATCTGGCCGATTACGACGAGTTGCTGATCAATAGCCGGATTTGGACGGAAGGTTCGCACATCGAGCAACGGCTGGCAGATTTGACCGAACATATGGAAAATGTTTTCCAAACCTACCTGCGGAATGAATACAAGTCGATTGAGGAATACAACGAGTTCGCGGGCGAAGTCGCCGAGCCGTACCATTTTCTAGTAGTCGCCGACTTTCCCGCCAACATCGGCGACGTCGCCGCGCGGCGGCTCATCAGTATCGTCAATAGCGGTGCCCGGTGCGGCGTGAATACCTTGATGAGTTACGACCCCTCGCGCCCGCTGCCACACGGTACCGAACTCGAAGATTTTGTCGGCGGCGCAACCCATTTAGTTTGGCACGATGATCACTTTGAATTTGTGGGAGAGGAACTAGCGGGCAACGCCTTAAAGCTCGACGCTCCTCCCGAGTCGGCGGGGTTCACCCAAATCGTTCGCCGGGCAGGAGATCTCTCCAAAAATGCCCGTCGTGTTGAAGTCCCCTTCGACCGGATCGCTCCGGCCGAGGCCGACATGTGGCAACACGATAGCCGCACCGGAATTGACGTTCCGTTGGGACGCGCGGGTGCGACCAGCTTGCAACATCTACGGCTCGGGCGCGGCACGTCGCAACACGTGTTGGTCGCGGGTAAAACCGGTTCGGGAAAATCGACCTTCCTGCACGCGCTGATCACCAATACAGCGCTGCACTACGGCCCCGATGAAGTCGAATTCTACTTAGTCGACTTCAAAAAGGGGGTCGAATTCAAAGCGTACGCTACCGGCCATCTGCCGCATGCCCGCGTGATTGCCATCGAAAGCGATCGTGAATTTGGTGTCAGCGTCTTGCAACGCCTCGATTCCGTACTCACCGAGCGCGGCGAATTGTTCCGCGCCCACGGTGTGCAGGATGTCGAAATGTTCCGCAATGCACTACCCGACGAACGTATGCCCCGCATCATGCTTCTTGTCGACGAATTCCAAGAATTCTTTACCGAAGACGATAAGCTGTCGCAAAACGCATCGTTGTTGCTGGACCGACTGGTGCGTCAAGGGCGGGCGTTTGGGATTCATGTCTTGCTCGGCTCACAGTCATTGGGAGGCGCGTATTCCTTGGCCCGCAGCACCTTGGGCCAAGTCGCCGTGCGGATCGCGCTGCAATGTAGCGAAGCGGATGCGCATTTGATCCTCAGTGAAGACAACACGGCCGCACGGCTGCTCACGCGTCCGGGGGAAGCCATTTATAACGACGCCAATGGTTTGCTGGACGGCAACCATCCGTTCCAGATCGCTTGGCTGAACGACGAGCAACGCTCCGAAAAACTGCGTCGCATGTACAATTCGACCCTACGCGGCGGTCTGACACCGCAACTGCCCGTGGTGTTTGAAGGAAACGTCCCTTCGGATCCGCAGAATAATTCTGAGATCAACGAACTCATCAGCACCTTTCCGCCATCAACACCTCCGACGCGCGGCCGCGTGTGGTTGGGCGAACCGGTGGAACTCAAGGCTGCCTCAGCGGTCGAGTTTCCACAACAGGCGGGAAGCAATTTGCTGATCACGGGACAGAGCATCGATTCTGCGCTGGGAATTTTGACCTCTTGTCTGAGCAGCCTGGGCTATCAATACCCGCCGCCGGACGAGACGGGACAGTCCGCTGTGCAATTCCACGTTCTCGATGCGCTCTCCAGCGAACATGGATCGCTGGACATGTGGAAGCAGGCGGTCGGCCCCACCCGGCACAATGTCGACGTTGGCGGACCAGACGCGGTGGAGCGGATGGTCGATGAACTGGCGGCCATGGTGGATCGCCGCTTGGAATCGCCGCACGAACCGGCACCGTCGATTTATTTCTTCGCGGTGAATCTCTCCGGCTTCCGCGAATTGCGCAAGGACGACGACGATTTCGGCTCGTGGGGCAGCGGCGACGAAAAGCCTCCGTCGGCAAGCAAGCAATTTGCCAAGATCCTCACCGACGGGCCGACGGTCGGCATACACGTTTTGATGTGGTGCGATTCCTACAACAACGTCAGTCGCTGGTTGGGAAACAAGCTGCTCAAAGAAATCGAAATCCGCGTTTGTTTCCGCATGAATGCCAACGACTCCAGTCAAATCATCGACACGCCCGCCGCCGGTCGTTTGGGCCCCAATCGCGCATTGCTCTATCATGATTCGACTGGCGAAACCGAAAAGTTCCGGCCGTACGGCGTACTGTTGGAACCGGCGCCATTGCCGACGACAACGGTTCCCCAAACGGGGAAAGACAAATCCGGAGGCAATTGGAATAACCTGGAAATGTTTTCGGTGAATTAATCACCCGCGTCGCATCCAGATCGGTCAGCGACCGCGACAGGCATTCCACATATCAAGAATACGTGGCAATACGGGATCCAGCGCGGCATCCCAATCCGGCGGCACGTCGAGCATGGCACCGGCGAAACGTTCGGGCAGTGCATCGGCCCGTTTGACAGCTGCGAGTAGCCCGGCCACGATATCCTCAACGCTTGGCACGACTGGCAGCAGGTTGGCAGAGATGCCTTGCAACCGCCCCGCTGTTTTGACGGCAAACGTATTCGTCACCACCGTTGCGCCACAAGAGGCCATCTCTAACGGCGGATAGCTAGTGTGCGGGGAGAGCATGAGCGACAGGCCGACATCGGCCGATTGCAACAAACGGGCATACGATTCGTAGTCGCGCCAAGGATGCGACTTGATCAGCACACCCCCTCCTAAATCGGCCGTGGGCATCTCGTCGCCGCCGATGAATCCCAGTTCCCACTCCGCAGGAGGAAACGCGCCGCGCGCCGCAGCTTGCTTGAGCGCGACCAACCCCATCTCGAACAAATTCCGCGGGGCCTGGGGACGTGCATAAAACAGCAATTGTTTTTTTCGGCGGGCAATCTTGTCAAAACGCGGAGCGAATCGGTGGGGATCCACGGCCGGTTCAAACGTGGCGCAACTCTCGAGAAATCCGGGTTCGCTGAATCGTCCCACACGTTCACTGGCCAGAAAGTCAGCCAGTAATTGACCGCAAATGATTCCCTGAAAATCGAGACTGTATGTCTCCAGGGCGAGCGCCTGCTTGGTCGACCAAGCGTACATTGCCGGTTCGTAGTCTTGAATCAAGTACAAAAACCGCTGAGACCGCAACCGGGGTTGGATCTCCTTGATCATTTGCGCCGTCCACCAAGCCGTCCCGCAAAGGACATCGTCAGCACCCAGCACCAACGCGCGGCCGCGATTGCGCCCGCTCATAAATTGGACGTCTTCAACTGTCTCTTCGATTCCACTGACCGTTCGCAGATGTGCGTGGAGGAATTGTTCGTCGCTGTCCAGTTCTTGATCGGTGGCGATGTAGCGCACCGGCACGCCACGGGCCGCCAGACGGTACGTCAGATTCAACGCCGTATTGGGGCCGCCGGTGAGGTCCTGTTTGCGGAGGCTAGGGAGCAGGACGTTCAGCGTGGGGGCCAGGTGGGTGCGTATCTCGACGTTGAGTGGCCAAACGTCCTGCAAACGATCCTCAACGGCCACGCGCCCGGTCGTAGAAGTTGACCACTGCTGCGGCTGATGCTTGCTTCGCGCGAAGTAACGTTCCACATCAGCAAACAGCGCCGCCGGTGATCGCCAAACGTGCCGTAACACGTCGCGTCCCGTGCGGATCAATCGCTTTGCGCGGGAATGCGTGAGCGGCGATTGTCCGGATTCGCTCGGGATGTCGGTCTCGAGGTCCGCGATTGCCGGACGATCAGCAGCAGCCACTTCATGGCCGCGGAGCGCATACAACTCGGCTAACTCGCGACGCGACTCGACAATCCGCGACTCGATCTCAGCAGCCCTTTTATTCCCATCAGGGGCGGGGCGATTCGGTACTCTGACAGACATTCGCAGGCTCCCTCCTGGATACGAACGATCCTCATTTCACGCGGTGCTTTTCTACAAACCGTTTCAAAACCCGCCGACGCGTCCCGCTGATAGGCAAGTGGCCGGAACAAGCGCGGCCGAGTATTAAAACTGGTTCAAGCCATCACCGCGGCTTGTCCAACGTCACTTCCAATGTTTTTTTGTCTTTTCCACGAAGCACCGTCACGGCGATCGTATCACCCGCTTTGTATTTCCGCAGCGCCAAGTCAAAGTCACTGAGGTTGCCGATTTTTTTCTTGTCAATCGCAACAATCACATCTCCCGACTTAAGCCCCGCCTTGTCCGCTGGGCTATCGGGGCTGACCCCCATCAGCGGGTAGCCGGGTGTCTCTTGTCCGAAATCAGGAATGCTGCCGAAATAGGGTCGATTGCCGCCACGATTGCCAGTATTCGAGGATTTGACAGCCACGTATTTGGGGCGATCCACCGTCTTGGCTGTCTCCAAAATCGTGCTTTCCATCATATCCACCACGCGGCGCATGCCGACGGAATTGATCTTTTCCCAATCATCGCCCGGGCGGTGGTAGTCGCTGTGCGTGCCGGTGAAGAAGTGCAGCACGGGGATTTTCTTGCCATAGAACGAGGATTGGTCGCTCGGTCCAAATCCGTCCGGTTTTTTGGTGACGGTAAATCCGTATTCTTTGCCCATCTGGTCCAGGAGTCCGTTCCAGCGCGGTGCCGTGCCAGTGCCGAAGATGGTCAGCTTGTCGTTTTTGAGCCGTCCCACCATATCCATGTTGATCATGGCGACAGTATTGTCGAGCGGAAAAATGGGTTCTTTGACATAGTGCGCCGATCCCAACAGCCCCAACTCTTCGGCTGTAAAGGCGATAAAGACCAGCCGCCGCGGTGGTTTCTCGTCGCGGGCGGCGAATCGCCGCGCGAGTTCAATCAACGCCACTGTGCCGGAGGCATTGTCATCGGCTCCGTTATGAATCTCGTTCGATCCCGGGGAGAGCGAACCTTCTCCGCCGCGCCCCACGTGGTCATAGTGTGCACCGATGACCACGGTTTCATTGGCCAACGGCCCTTCTCCTTCCAACACGCCAATGATGTTTTTCACTTCAGCTTTTACGCGCTCGATCGACACTTCGCCGGTAGCCTGCCAACCGTCCAAAACCTGGCTGCGGGGTTTGAGGTCCCCATCGATCTCTTTTTCCAAAGCGGCCAAATCGGTTCCGCTGGTCTTCAAAATCTGATCGCACACAGCGCGGGTGATTTGTATCAATGGAATCGCATGCTGTTCGGTGTTTCCCCCGTAACCATATTTCATCAAATCGTCAGGCATCCCGGCAACGACGTCTGCTTTTCGTTCCGTGAGCGTTTTCACGGCGGTTGAAAGTTTCTGACGAGCCGTCGTCAAGGCTTCCGCCTGTTCGAGATCGACCTCTTCAAACGCAATAGCCGCTTTGATAAGTTTCTCTTTGGCTTTGGCGACGCGTTTCTTGGCGCTCTCCAAATCGACTTGGCCGCTGTAGGGATCGTTGACGAACAGCACGGCCGTTGCTCCGGCGCCATAGGCGTTCGCAGCTTTTGTCCGCAGCGCCGCATGGCGCGAAACACCGCCGTGAGGTCCATCGGAAAATTTCCCGTGCGGGTTCCCCTGCTGCGGGTTGCGACGCATGATGATCACAACTTTGCCTTGCACATCGATGTCGGCGAATTCGTTGTATCCCTTGTCGTCGGCTTCGATGCCATACCCGACAAACGCTAATTCGCCGGAGAACTTGCCGCTCCCGCCGAATGACAGGGGCGAAAAGTCTTTGGGGATTTCCAAAGTAAGCGTCGCTTCATACGGGCCATTAAACACAAGCCTGTTCGGTGAACTCAGTTTCGAGCCGATCGTCATCTCAAACGTTTGATACGCGCCGCCATTGACGGCCTGCACGTCGAGGCCCGCTTGTTCGAATTGCTCTCGAATAAACTCTGCCGCTTTGTCCAACCCGTCTGTCCCGACTCCGCGCCCCTCAAGGTCGTCCGAAGCGAGATATTTGACCCCGCCTAGGAGACGACTCTCCAAGGCCGTGGCCGGTTCATCGGCATGCAATGGCACCGCCACAGTAGTGACGAGCAGTGCCATCCAGATCAGTCCACACGTTAGAGCACATTGACGTCGCATCGTTGCCGTTCTCCGAAATGGTACAAATCACTCACAATAAGATAAGTGTCGCAAGTATATCGAATCGGTCAAGCCGGTCCTATTGAACGGTGGCTGCAGGAGACGAACAAGCCGATTTATCTTGTTACTCGGAAAAGCTCAAACTGATTTTGACACGTTTTCAGGTTCTCGTTATGCTCCCGCCCCACATTGATTTTCACACCCCCCGCTTGGCAATCCTGCCTCCTCCTGCCGCGTATTTCTCTCCCCTCCCCCAAGGAATATCACCGTGAATGACGGGCAACATGTCCTCGTCGTGGACGAACTTACGGAGACTCAGGAAGTCCTGCAGGCGATTCTGGCGCCGCGGGGCCTCACCGTTGACCACATTCAGCGTGCAGCCCCGGTCCCATTCAACCGCATTGAGGAATCTCCCGACGTTGTGGTAATCGATGCCGATTCACTACCATCACAACAGGCCGCTTCCGTCCGTTGGCAGGGAATCCCGCAGGTGATCATTGGGTCGGCAACAATCCCGGCGGATTCGCGGCCCGCAGCGACGCAGCGGCATCTTTCTAAACCGTTCCAATTTCCTGAATTGATTCAGGCGGTTGAACAGCTTCTATCAGCCACCCGCCCAGATTGAAAAATCAGGAAGGTCGCTGCATTTTTTGCGACCGACTCCCCAGGCACCGCTTCGCCTTGGTATGATGTGGCCACGGATTTTGTGGTGGCCGTCGAAGGCCGCCATTCAAGGTGGCTGAACCGTCATCCTCCCAGAACTGCGGAAACGGAATCGTGGAAAAGGCAAAGTTGCTGGTCATCCAAGGCATTGACCAAGGTACTCGTTATGACATCGGCGATGAGCCGGTCGGCCTCGGCCGTGACGTCGTTAACACCATCAGCCTCCACGATACGGAAATCTCCCGCTGTCACGCTCAGGTCAAATCCAAACAAGGGAAATACGTCCTCACTGACCTGAATAGTTCCAACGGCACCTACGTCAACGGCGAATCCGTTCGCAGCCGGGAATTAAAAAACGGCGATCAGATACAGGTCGGGCGAACCGTTCTGCTCTTTTCGCAAACACTGGACCGCGCTTCCGAATCTGACGCCGCACAGAAAATCGCCTTCGTCCCCGAACGGGATGCCGAAGACCTCTCCAGTATCGTCAGTAGCATTGGGCATGAAGCGGGACACGATCTCGTCACCCATGTCCATGACTTAAAACCGGACTCTGTCGCCCAGTCGTTGGCTAATTTGCAGGTGCTGTATCGCATTTCCGAAGAAGCGGTGCGAAATTCCACCTCGATTGAACAAGTCTTGGAGCGGATTCTTGACTTGACGATCGACGTCGTCGGCGCGGATCGGGGATGTGTGCTGTTACGGGACGTTGAAACAGGGCAAGTGGCGCCACAAGCCATCCGCTACCGTCGGGGCGTCGACCAGTCCGCTCCCATGCCGATTTCACACACGATCGTCAACAGTGTGGTGGCCAATCGTCAAGGGGTTCTCACCTCCGACGCACAATCCGACAGCCGCTTTACCGCCGGGCAAAGCATTTTCCAAGCCGGCATCCGCGAAGCAATCTGCGTCCCCATGCAAGGACGCTATGAGTTGATGGGCGTGCTCTACGTCGACATCACCACCTCGCCGCAACGGGTCCTACTCGACGGCGGGCATGCGGCAAAATTCAACGACGACCTACTGCGGCTGATGGTGGCCATCGGCCGGCAATCGGCGTTGGCCCTCGAAGATAACCGCTATCAACAGGCTCTCGTCCAGGCCGAACGCCTTGCCGCTATCGGACAAACCATCGCCACGCTCAGCCATCACATCAAGAACATTTTGCAAGGCGTCCGCGGCGGGAGTTACTTGATCGAAATGGGCCTGAAGGATTTCAACGAGGAGATCGTCCGCAAGGGTTGGAACATTGTCGATAAAAACCAAACCAAGATCTACAACCTGGTGATGGACATGCTGACCGTCAGCAAGGAACGCCAGCCGGCCATGGTCGAGGCGGACTTAAACGAAACGGTGGCCGACGTCTGCGAATTGATGCAAGCGCGGGCGGCGGAATTGGGTGTCAAATTCGAGCGGCGGTTGGCCGACGATCTACCCGCCAGCCAATTTGATCCCGACGGAATCCACCGCGCGGTGCTGAACATCGTCACCAATGCCATCGACGCAGTCGAAGGTCAAGAGGGAGGCCGTGTGATCATCAGCACCGAATACGACTCCTTCGCTAGCGCGCTCAACGTGCTGGTCTCTGATAATGGGCCGGGCATTCCGCAAGAACTGTTGGGCAAGATCTTCCAGGTCTTCGAATCGACCAAAGGGGCCCGCGGGACTGGATTGGGCCTGGCGGTCAGCCGTCAAATCATCCGCGAACATGGCGGCGACATCCTCGTCGAATCCCAACCCGGCCAAGGCAGCCTGTTCATGCTCAAATGGCAGTTGATCCAAGATTTGCCCCCCACGGACCGCACAGCACCAGGCTGAGATCGTGGCTTTCCCCAATAGCCAAACTCCGCCTCCCATCCTGGTTCCCAAACTCCGTTTGGGAACCCACTTTCTCGAAGCTCTGCTTCGAGTGTGCCGCATTGGGAATCAACGTTCAGGCGACAACTCCAATTGCTTCCGCAACTCGCCGGGCGACAACGAGTCCTTCAGAAACTCCACCTTGCCATCCTTCACCAGCGACACATTCGCGCCGCCAGCATGCGGGCTGCCGATGCCGTGACCGGAATCATCGTTAATGTGCAGCGGCAGCGTGGCGAGGTCCAGATCGCGCGGCTCGGCCCAATGGATCTTCTCGCCATGCTGTTCGACAACAAATAAGACGCCGTCCGGCAACTCACCAAGCTCATCTTTCGACACCGCCTCCGCCCCACGCCATGGACCGTGCTCGCTCAGCACGGCGACGTAGTTTGTCATTGCCGGGCCTTGTTTGTTTTGCGGGCATTGAAATATGGTCAATTTCGCTCGCGAGTACTGAAGGTTTTGCGGGCTGTCCCAGGGTTCATCAAGGTGATAGAGATCGTACAAGGGTTTCAGGTCGAGGTACGGCAACAACAGCACACGCCAACTATAGAGCGGTTTCCCGTTCTCATCGGTAACCCATGTGGGGGGGAAAGAACCATATTCGGCATGGTAGTTGAGTAGGGCCAGCCTTATGTTAGTGAGCCTGTTGACACATTATGTTTTGCGTGCGAATGCCATGCTTCCTCGTTCGGGATCCAACCAATAGGCCATTGCCAACATCAAGACGAGGATCGTAAAAGTGATTAGCAAATTAATGTATGGTCGGTGGTTCTCTTTTGTCATAACCCGATCTCCCCGGAACGCATT
>Ga0316204_10008147_pt1 | contig 14802 bp, 1 predicted proteins | sample 6monrhotite_MG_2_FD_205661 | JGI IMG/M metagenome (GOLD analysis project Ga0316204, IMG submission 205661) | Microbial mat bacterial communities from mineral coupon in-situ incubated in ocean water Damariscotta River, Maine, United States -... | ecosystem: Environmental > Aquatic > Marine >...
GGATAGACTGAATAATCGACCAAGAAAAACACGGGGTGGTAAAACACCCAATGAATTATTTATGGGGCTGCAAGTTGATTTACTTGCAGCGTAATTTAGAAATTGCAGTTATTACTTGAAACCGCGAAATAAAGAAATAAACAATGAAACACTTGAGTTTTGGCGGAAAAAAGTCTGCGCTTATCCTGGTCCACCTCAGCTACCCCGTAAAAAGCATGACTTAGGAGGTGTAGCAAAATTTAATCGAGTATCAAGTAAACTACAAGAAAAATATTGGGAACAAATTAAATCGGTTGCCCGAACAAAGAGTATTACCTCAAATTCCCTAATACTGGCTATCTTTGCTGAAGTCATACAGTTTTATTCTGAAAACGCTGAATTTACATTAACAGTGACACGTTCAGAGAGGCCAGTATCTCTAGATAACAACTTTCTAAATGTTGTCGGTGAATTTACTAATGTAATGCTTTGCCCGATAACCAAAAAGCAAGGCAAGGGGATCATAGATAAAGCAATTTCGATTCATTCAGAATTAACCAGTAGCTTAGAATATGAAGAATTTGGGGGATTAGAAACGATCCGCCTCTTACGTAAAGAGCAGAATGACCCACATATTTCCTTCCCGATTGTTTTTACCTCTTTTCTCGGCATTATTGATTCTTCAATACAAATGAAGGGTTTGGATTTAGCACTTGCTTATCAGCAAACACAAACACCTCAACTTTCATTAGATCATCAAGTTTATGAGATTGATGGACAATTAGTTATAAACTGGGATTTTGATTCAAATATTTTTTCTAACGAACAAATGAAAGAAATGTTGGATTGTTTCCAGCATCTGTTAGAAGCTTTTGCTATTGATCATGAAACAAGTATCACGCTTGCGCCTGAAACCCTTAAGCTAAGACAGGAGTGTAATCAAACGACAGAAGAATTTTCCAATAAGGGATCTGAATTACTGCATGATTTAGTGTTGGAGCAAAGTAAGAAAAGTCCTCATGCTGTTGCAATTATTGATCAGGAGTTTACCCTTACTTATCAAGAGCTCGTTGAACTTTCAACGTCGCTGGCGATTAGGCTCCAAGAGTTAGGTGTTGAGCCTGGTTCGTCGGTAGCGCTTGTACTTGAAAAAGGCTGGGAACAGGTTGTTGGCACAATCGGAGTCATGATGACCGGTGCTTGTTATTTACCTTTAAATCCAAGCCATCCAGATGATAGATTGAGAAATATTATAACGCTGGCAGATTGTAAAATTGCGGTTGTTCATGATGCAACTATCGTCAAAGAACGAAATTGGCAAGAGAAAAGTGATGGTTCAACAGTCCAATCGTTAAAAATTCATACAGGTTTGAATCAAGAAAGAAAAAATGACTTCAAGCCAGTAGATACGGACCCTGATAATGTCGCATATGTCATTTTTACTTCTGGCTCTACAGGAACACCCAAAGGAGTAGAAATTGCTCATAACAGTGCAGTAAATACCTGTCTAGACATAAATAAAAGGTTTGCTTTAAAGGATAAAACCGTAACTTTCGGTATTTCATCCCTTGGGTTTGACTTGTCTGTTTGGGATATTTTTGGAACATTGGGCACTGGCGGTACATTGGTTATGTGTAAGCCAGATGGAACCATAGATCCAGATTATTGGTGGGAACAAGTACAAAAGCATGGCGTCACCATGTGGAATACAGTACCTACATCATTCGAAATGCTGGTTCAATCAAGACCAGAAAAATCCATAATGCCAATTAAATCTGTTTTGCTCAGTGGTGACGCGATAACGATCAACATGGTAATGGATGCTATGGAAGTCTTTCCTGAATTGCAGATTAATGCATTGGGAGGAGCAACTGAAGCATCCATATGGTCAAATTACCACATAGTCTCTGAAAATACCTTTAACGCGGGTACAGATTTGGTCCCTTACGGAAGACCTCTGTCTAACCAAACCATGTTAATTGTGGATGATAATTTTAATTATCGACCAACAGGTGCTGTGGGAGATATCTATATTGGCGGTATTGGTGTTGCAAAAGGCTACTTCAAAGATCCTGAATTAACGAACCAAAAGTTTATCGAAAACCAAAATTTTGGGCGTTTGTATGAAACGGGTGATTTAGGGCGATATTTGTCAAATGGTGAAATTGAAATCATTGGCCGAAACGACTCTCAAGTTAAAGTTGGTGGACAGCGGGTTGAATTAGCTGAAATTGAACATTGTGCAGAGGAATTGGAATATGTTGATCGATCAGCCGTGGTTCACATATCTGGTGCAGGTTCAAGATTAGTAGGGTTTATAACTGGTACATCCGATATAGAGCAATTTGAAGAGAAAGTTCGGTTGCATGTTGAAGACAGTTTGCCGGACTATATGGCTCCTCAAAATTGGATAGTACTGGATGAGATCCCACATACGGCCAACAATAAAGTTGATATGAAGACTTTACGTAATTTAGCCCGAAGTTCAGTTATTTCCAGTAACGATGAAAGTGAGGGAAATAACTCAACAGAAGTTTCGGTAATTCTAGCGTTAGCCGCCCAGGTATTGAAAGTGCCAAGTCAAAACCTTTCTCCGAAGAGAAGTTTATCTGACCAAGGTTTAACTTCACTCTATGCTGTTCAACTTATAAATCTATTGAGTAAGGCGTGGGATCAAAGGCTCTCTTATACGTTAATTTTCAACTACCCAACGGCGGCTAAGCTGGCTGATTATTTGTCAGGAAAGAAAAATGAACAGCAAGCGCCAAAGAATACCAAGGAAGAGCACGTAAAAGTTAGAACAGATGAACCTATCGCAATTATAGCCAGAGCTTGTCGATTGCCAGGCCAGGTAAATTCTCCTGAAGAGTTTTTCGATATGCTGATGAAGGGAACTGACTGTATGTCTGATGTCCCTGAAAATCGATTTGATATGGGGTTGATTTACAATGAAGATCCTGACGTTGCCGGAGCATCTTACACCAAACGTGGTGCCTTTATAGGTGAGATCGAATATTTTGATAACGAGTTATTTGAAATACCACTAGCTGAAGCCAGTGCTATGGACCCTCAACAGCGGTTGATGCTTGAGGTGGCCTATGAAACATTTCTTAATGCAGGTTATCACCACGAAGAGTTAAAAGGGAGTTCAACCGGAATATTTATTGGCCAGATGAACTACGACTGGATGATGGCTTTTGAATATTCGAAAGAGTATGCAGGAACAGGTAGCGCACCTTCTATCACATCTAATAGAATTTCATTTTGTCTCGATTTGTCAGGCCCGAGTATGACAATAGATACTGCATGCTCATCATCACTGGTCGCGGTAGATTCGGCAATCGAAAAACTGAGAAACGGTGACTGTAACCTGGCTTTGGCAGGTGGAGCGAATTTGATTCTTTCGCCGGAACCCTATGTATTTACATGTCAGGCACGAATGTTGTCTAAAGGTGGTCGCTGTGCAACTTTTGATAGTTCGGCTAACGGTATTGCCAGAGGTGAAGGTGTCGGTGCTGTTCTTTTAAAAAGATTGAGCGATGCCGAACGTGACGGTGATTCAATACTTGGTGTTATTAAAAGCTCAGCCGTTAATCAGGATGGACGAAGTGCATCATTGACCGCTCCAAGTGGTTTAGCGCAAGAAGCAGTAATAGAAAGTGCCTTGCTTGAAGCTAAATTAAAAGGAAGCGACATTGATTATATTGAATGTCATGGGACAGGTACTCCATTGGGAGACCCAATAGAAGTCGAGGCGCTTAAAAATGTTTTAGGAAAAGGGCGAAGAAAAACGGTTGTACTTGGTGCGCTTAAGACCAATTTGGGGCATTTAGAAGGTGCAGCGGGCATAATAGGTCTTATTAAAACGCTTGAAGTTGTCCGCAATAGGCGAGTACCACCCAATATACATTTTAAAGAACTCAATCCAAAAATTGACATACATGGTTTTCCTGTTGTTATTCCGAGCCAAACAGACGTTTATCTCCAGGAAGATAAATTAAAACCTGTAAGGGCTGGAATATCTTCGTTTGGTTATGGCGGTACAAACGCGCACGTCATACTTGAATCGTACGCTAAACAAGATACATGCAAGGATAGTGTATGGTTGTTTACCGGACAAGGCTCTCTTGTTTCAGGTTCAGCTAAAGCCCTGTTTGACTCAGATCATATATTCAATACATCATTAACTCGATATAGCAAACTAATTACAGACGCTACTAATGAGCCTGTTTTAGAATTATTAATAGAAAATAGCACCGCTAATTCTAAGAAAATTCTGCAAACTCGTTTACAGCAACCTGCTTTAGTTGCAATGCAACTTGCTCAAATAGATATGTGGCGAAGCCGTGCAATTCTTCCAAAAGCTGTTGTTGGTCACTCCATAGGGGAATACTCTGCTGCAGTAGCATGTGGAGTCATGTCTTCAAAACAAGCGTTGGAACTTGCAATATTGCGTGGAACCTTAATGGAGAAATGCGAACCTGGATATATGGCTTCAATCGCACTTTCATCTGCTGAGTTAGCAAAAGTACTGCCAGCAGATACTGTGATTAGCGCTGAGAATGCACCTAACTTGTGTGTTGTTTCCAGTGGCAATTTAGACAGCATAGAAAAGCTCAGAAAACATTCAGAACAAATTGTGCAGTTAGATGTTTCGCATGCGTTCCATTCACCTCATATGGAAACGGCTGCTGAATTATTTTCTGATGAGTTATCAAAGTACAACTTTGAACAGCCAAGTAATGGAATTGAATTCTATTCCTCGTTGACAGGAACTGTTGAAAAAACCAGGCTCACAGATGGTCAATATTGGGCTGACCAAATTGTTAAACCCGTCAAATTTTTAAGTGCTATAAATAGCATGAAGAAGTTTTTGATTGGCGATGAGACCTTCATTGAATTAGGTCCGAAAACTACGCTAATAGGTCTTGGTAAGAAAATATTAACTCAATATGAACGAATTTGTTGGATCGGCTCATCTGATACGACACGTGGCACTCCGTCTATGGTGAAGTTCAAGAAAAATAAATTTTCATGGGACGCGCCACAACCTAGAAATCCAATAAATCAACAAAAAGTAATCGTTCCACTTTCAATAAGTTCGGATGATTTTTTAAAGAAACGTGAATGGGTGCTTGTCAAAGAATTAGCAGATAAACAAGCGGGTAATTGCATCGCTATTACTCGATCTGATGTCGAAATTGCACTTCCTCAAGGATGGGAAATTTGCAAAGTAGACAGCACAGACGACTTAAAAAATATTTTACTTGAAGCCAGTTGGACAAACATTGCTTACATTAGTTCTGGTGACGAGAAAGACATTAATTTCGGTTTAGATTTAATACAAAAATTGGTCAGTAATCAGCTGAGTGCAGAGCTACATTTCTTTGTTGAATCGACTCATCAGATTGATTTTGGACTGTTAGGGATGTGCCGTACCAGTCGTTTAGAACACCCCGAAGTAAAGGTGAACTTCGTAGAATATGAAACGGATCAACTTACCAACGGCTTAATGAAATGTATTTCAGCACCAGAATCAGAAATACGAATCGATAAAGATGGTTCCATTTATGTGCCTAGACTCGTGGAGTTTAATGCGACATCCAAAAGTAAGGATATTCAAGCAGATTCAACTTATGTGATCAGTGGTGGTTTAGGTGCTCTAGGACTTGAAGCTGCTAAGATCTTAGTAGAACTCGGCGCTAAAAATATAGTACTACTTGGCAGGAAAAAATGTACACCAGACTCAATGCCATCCGAATTTGGAAAAATCGCGTCAAAAGCAAGAGTAGAATATTTTAGTTGCGATATATCTAAGTTACCAGAAGTAGAAGTCTTAGCTGCACAGATTGATGAGTCCTGGCCTGCGATATCCGGTGTAATTCATACAGCAGGTGTTTTGTCAGATGCAGTCTTGATGAACCAGACAGAAGGAAGCATCTTAAAGGCTTATGAAGGTAAAGTTCACGGTGCAATTAATCTATATGATTTGCTTCAGCCATCTGATTTCATAGTTCTTTATTCTTCTGTAGCCGCAACGCTTGGCTCGTCAGGGCAAGCTAATTACTCAGCTGCAAATACAACGTTAGACGCGCTTGCTGAGCAGTGGAGTAATGATGAATTTTCTGCGTTGTCTATTCAATGGGGAGCTTGGTCTGAAATAGGAATGGCGGCAGAGAGCGGTTCAGTTGAACGAGTTCGAAGCTTAGGCTATGGCGTTATCGACATTGAACAAGGTGTTAAGATTTTACCCACATTGTTGAATTCTGGTGAGAGTGGGATCATCTGCGCATCTCCGGTTGATTGGTCGAAAGTTTCTCAGTTGAACAAGCAATTTAGCTATTTATCTACAACAGAGAACGAAAACAAAATATGGGAAAAAACATCTATATTTGAAATCGTCAGAGAAAGTCTCGCGCAATTTATTGATTCAGGCAATATTCAAAATGACCTTCCATTTATGGAAGCGGGATTGTCGTCGCTCGACCTTGTCCAATTTAGACAAAATTTGCTATCAAAACTTCCTGATTCAGTGAATATTCCTGCACAATTTGTCTTTAACTATCCGACCATTGAAGATGTAGTGGATCATTTGACCGAACAGATGGAGTTAATTACATCTCCTGATAATGTCGACAGTGGTGTCTGGGAAAAATTGAATGATGTTGATGCAGGAAAACCAATATTTTTGATTGGTGGCGTCATGGGGACGGCTGAAAAAACGTTTGGTAGCATGGCCAGAAATATGACGGTGCCTGTTTATGGTGCTATGCCAGAAATTCCCTGGGACTTAGACAATGGCGACATGACATTAGAGTCTTTAGCCTCATCATTACTTGAAAGTCTGAAGCAGGAAATACCTCAATCATCTTACACATTAGGTGGTTTGTCATTTGGTGCCACGCTTGCAATTGAAATGGGAATACAGCTGCAGGATAAGCAGGAAATCGACCAGGTGATCCTTTTAGATCCTCGACATATGGCTCCCTTTAAAGCGCCGGAAAATCCAGCGCCATTTGAAATGTTGGTGGAAAATTATTTACCATCGACAGCACTGGAAGCAAAAGCGTTTTTGTTTCAGTGTGAAGTCCCATCAGTCGAAAAGCAATCTGAAATGATGCTTGAAGCATCAAGATCTTTTATGAGTGATCAGGAAATACTTTCCCGATGTGAAAATTTTTGCACTAATTTAATTTTCAACAGTGTAGAGGGGCATCACTTTAACTTTTTGTTCAAACATAATCTTGACGTGATCTCAAAACTTGAGTCGGAACTTGGGCTTGTTGTAAAGAGTATAAAGGGAAATGAACCTATCGCGATTGTAGGCTCTGCGTGCCGACTACCCGGTGATGTCTCTTCAGTAGATGATTTTTGGAGTATGTTGGTTGAAAGGGAAAATTGTATAGAAGATATACCAGTGTCAAGATTTGATATTGACGAAATCTATAATCCTGACCCAGATGCTGTCGGAAAAAGTTATACCCGCAAAGGTGGATTTGTTTCTTCTGCTGAATATTTTGATTATGAGTTTTTCGGTATTTCAGAAGCTGAAGCGAAAGTTATGGATCCACAACAGCGGATGCTACTTGAGGTCTCTTATCAAGCTTTTAATTCTGCTGGATATGATAAAAAAGCGTTAAAAGGTACTAAGACTTCTGTGCATATCGGTCTAGCAAATGATGACTGGACGAGTATGGGCCGAGATGACGAAGCCCATAATCCTCATTTTGGCGCGGGTGTTTCAAGTTCTATTTCTTCAAACAGAATTTCATACTTGTTAGGACTAACCGGACCAAGTATGACGATAGATACTGCGTGTTCATCTTCATTGGTCGCTGTTGACCTAGCGGTTGAAAAGCTCAGAAGTGGTGTTAGTGATTTAGCATTAGTTGGTGGTGTGAATGTAATATTACATCACAGAATGTATGTCAGTGCATGTGCTACAAACGCATTATCCATTAATGAACGTTGTGCTTCATTTGATGAGGCTGCTGACGGATATTGCAGAGGCGAAGGAGCTGGGGCAATAATTATTAAACGCTTGAGTGACGCTCAAGCAAATGGCGATAATATTCTTGCGGTAATAAAAGGCTCAGCGGTTAATCAAGATGGTAAAAGTGTCTCATTAACTGCACCAAATGGTATCGCACAGCAATCTGTAATCCATCAAGCGTTAACCGTTGCCGATGTTAAGGGACAGGAAGTTGACTACATAGAATGTCATGGTACGGGAACTCCGCTGGGTGATCCGATTGAAGTGGGTGCTTTAAAAGAGGTGCTGGGTCAAGACCGGGAAAAACCTGTTGTGCTGGGTGCGGTCAAGTCAAACATTGGTCACCTTGAAGGTGCGGCGGGTGTTGTTGGTTTGATCAAAGCTGTAGAGGTGCTACGTCATCGCTCTGCGCCGGGCATTGTTCACTTTAATACGTTAAATGAGAACATTGACCTGTCAGATTTTAACGCAGTGATTTCATCGAACACTACACCACTTAAATCAGAAGGTAAACTGATTGCCGGTATTTCTTCGTTTGGTTTTGGTGGTACTAATGCTCATGTGGTACTGGAGTCTTATGATAATGCGGTTGAAAATCATGTTGAGCCAGTAGTTTACAACCCTCGTTTCTTACCATGGCGTCGCTTGCCGAACCCATTGTTGAGCCGTTCAATTAAAGATGGTTTTGCCGCCACTTTAACAGGCGTACATGCGTCATTGTGGCAAGACCATAAAATATTAGGCGATGTCTTAGTACCTGCGGCCAGTCATATTACTATGTTGGGTGGTGCTTGCTTATTGAAAGAAGATAACAAGCAAGCTATTGGTGTTGAAGTGCAGCATATTTTAATGTCTCAACCGTTGAAAGTGACTGACGATGCCATAGTGGTTCACTGTGTGAATCAAGACGGACAATGGTCTATAGAAAGTGAATCGAATAATCAACGAGCGCAGTTTGCTTCAGCGCAAGACATTCGATTACTTGAGTCTTCCGAACAGGTGTTGATCTCGCTCTCGGTCGATGAAATTACAGAAAGATGCACATCTGCTGATTACATGACGTTGTACAAAGAACTTGAAGGACAAGGTGTTCAGTTCGGCGCAGGTTATCAGAACTTAGAAAACCTCTTTATCAGTGAGCATGAAGGGATAGCACAAGTTGAGGTGACTTTAACCAGTACCGCGGAAAAATCATTAACATTATTGAATCCAGCCTCGCTAGATGCGGGTATTCAATTGTTGGGTTTGTGCGCGATGAAATCGTGCGGTGTTTGTGTTCCGTTTACTGTAGAAAAGTCTCAGTTGTTTTTGCTTGATGAGCAACCCGAGAAGCTTTGGGCTTATGCGCAGATCACGACAATAAGTGCCAGCAGTGTTGAAGGTAACATCACGTTGTTCTCTGAATCTGGTCAAGTTTATGCTGTGTTGGATGGTGTAACTTGCCGTCAGGTAACTGCTGGAAACGCAGTCACAGATTGTTTGTATGAAACAGAATGGATAGCGGCACCGACAATTAAATCGGTACAAACGAGCGTCAAGAAAGGTTTGTTGATATCTAAAGCGGCTATTGATACCGAGCTGCCAACGGACTGGTCGCACACTATGGTTGAGGATATCACAGCGTTGAATCGGGTGCTTGCAGAAGAAAGATGGTCGCATGTTGCTTTAGCAAGTCAGGGAACGGAAGAAGATGTTGCACTGGGATTAGCCTTGATACAGTGGAGCATAGAGAAATCTCAAGAGGTAAAGTCAGAACCTACTGAGTCAATACCAGCGGTAGTACTGCTACCAAAGCTTGGAGCGATTTTTGATGCCGGGTTGTGGGGCATCGCTCGAACAGCGCGACTGGAATCACCCTCGTTAACGATTAAATGTATTGAAGCATCGGATGCAGATCTGAATACGGCATTAACTCGTGGCCTAATGGTTGAGCAAGAAGACGATATCAGTGTGGACGTTGAAGGCAATCTTAGAGTTGCACGATTACAACGCTATCGTGCTGAAAGTCAGACAAATGGGCAGTCATCCATTGTTATTCGAAAAGACGCGACGTATGTCATCAGTGGCGGACTGGGTGCGTTAGGTCTTGTTGCTGCCCATCACTTAGTGGAACAAGGTGCAGAGCACTTGGTGCTGTTATCCAGAACCAGTTACACAGAAGCAAACCTTCCTGAAGCCGTGACAGCTTTAAAGCAACACGCACGAGTGGATTGCATTGCCTGTGATGTTGCGCAAGCGGATAGTGTTGAAGGTGTTAAACAACAATTGCGGGAAGCTCAGTACCCTGACATTGCGGGTATTGTACACACGGCTGGTGTTTTAACCGATGGTACCCTGGTTAATCAGGATGCGGATAAATTAGCTCAGGCGTATGGAGCTAAAGTTCATGGTGCAGAAAATCTGCATAATGTGTTGAATCCATCCGATTTTATGGTGTTGTATTCTTCGGCAGCCGCTACATTCGGCTCTGCGGGTCAAGCGAGTTATGCAGCAGCCAATGCCACATTGGACAGGTTAGCTCAGCATTGGTCTGCGAAAGGTGTACCTGTACTGTCTATTCAATGGGGGGCATGGTCTGATGGTGGTATGGCGGTACGTCATGATGCAGTAAAACGTGCAGAAGTTTCTGGTTATGGTTCTATCTCAAATGAGTTAGGTATGTCAGTTTTTAATGAGTTACTGGCATCGGGTAAGACAGGCCCTGTTTGTGTTTCGCCTATGGATTGGAGCCGGGTAATATTAACAGCGTCGATGATCTCACGCTTTAAACCACGTAAAACCCGATTGGCTGCTAATGCGGTATCTGCTCAATCACAAATCAAAGGTGAAAAACTACTAACTATTATCCGTGAAGCTGCTAAGTCAGCCATGGGTAAAGTAGTTGAAGATGATGCTCCATTAATGGCTAATGGTCTGGACTCACTGAGCTCTGTTGTATTGTCTCAGACATTGGGACAAGAACTAGGGCTGTCTTTAGGTGCTGTGTTTGCCTTGAATTATCCGAATATCACGGATATGGCAAAAGAGCTTGGATCACAGCTGGCAGAAAAAGGCTCTCCAACGCCTGAAGTTCGGTCTGTGCCGAAAACATTTTCCCGAACTGAAGAGCCTATTGCGATTGTCGGTACAGCGTGTCGATTGCCGGGAGACGTATCCAATCCAGAGGAATTCTGGGAGATGTTATACGCAGGAAAGGATTGTGTAACGGATATCCCTAAAACCCGATTTGATATTGATGAAGTGTACGATGCAGATCGAAATGCAGTGGGTAAAAGTTACACGCGTCGTGCTGCATTCATGAGTGAAGTTGAAGATTTTGACAATGACTTCTTTGGTATCCCTGTTGCGGAAGCAAGAGCGATGGATCCTCAGCAGCGATTACTAATGGAAGTATCTTGTGAAGCTTTCTATCGTGCCGGATATGACATGGATAGCCTGAAATCTGCTCCAGTTGGAATATTTGTTGGCCAGATGAACCATGATTGGGCACATATGAATGGGGATAAAAATCTAGTCGACCCATATTTTGGAGCTGGTTCATCAGCGTCAATAACGTCAAACAGAATGTCCTATATCTTTGGACTGACGGGACCAAGTATGACATTGGATACCGCTTGTTCATCATCTTTGGTCGCGGTTGATCTGGCGGTTGAAAAACTTCGCAAAGGAGATTGCTCAGCAGCGCTTGTCGGTGGTGTCAATGTGATGTTAAGCCATCGTTCTTTTGTAGGATGTTGTGCATCAAACATGTTGTCTTTTAAAGGACGCTGTGCTTCTTTCGATGAGTCTGCCGATGGATATTGCAGGGGAGAAGGCGTTGGTGCTGTTGTTCTTAAGAGATTGAGTGATGCACAAGCAAATGGTGATGAAATTCTTTCTGTAATACGCAGTACTTCCGTTAATCAAGATGGTAGATCTGCTTCACTCACTGCACCTAACGGATTAGCGCAAGAAGCTGTTATTAATCGTGCGCTTGAGTTAGCTGGATTGCTTGGGAAGGATATTGATTACATAGAATGTCATGGTACGGGAACTCCGCTGGGTGATCCGATTGAAGTTGGTGCTTTGAAAAATGTTCTGTCAAAAGATAGAACGAAACCTGTGTTTTTAGGAACCGTGAAAACAAACGTAGGTCACCTAGAGGGTGCGGCAGGTGTCATTGGTCTTATTAAAGCTGTGGAAGTAGTTAGGCATGGCAGTGTACCACCAAATGTACACTTTAAAAATCTAAACCCTAAAATTAATCTTTCGGATTTTGATGCTGTTATACCTACGAAGCCAGTGCATTTAGGTGATCGGGATAAATATTATGCCGGTGTCTCCTCGTTTGGTTTTGGTGGTACGAATGCTCATGTAATTATTGAATCCTATGGGGAGAAATGTCAAGTTATTGAATCAGATCCAATAGATGTGATGTTGTTTACCGGACAGGGTTCAATTAAATCTGGTGTTGCAACACCTCTATATCAATCTGATGCTGTATTTAAAGAATCGTTTGATCGTAATTTGAAATTGGTGAATCAACTTACAGGATATTCTATCTCTGAACTATTACTTAATCAGACAAGTTCAAATACAGACATTTTAAAACGAACAGAATTGCAACAGCCTGCTCTTGTTGCCCTTCAGTTATCACAGCTTGAAATGTGGAAAGCACGTGGAGTATTACCTCAAAAGGTTTTGGGACACTCAATCGGTGAATTTGCTGCTGCTGTAGCTGCTGGAGTGCTAAAGGCTGATGATGCACTGGAATTAGCAGTGCATAGAGGTCGTTTGATGTCGGAATGTGAACCAGGAGGAATGGCTGCGTTAATGCTACCCGTATCAAGCTTAAATAAACCCCTATCGGACGAAATCGTCATTGCTGCTGAAAATGGCACTTCAATGACTGTCTTGTCTGGCCCGGTTCATCTTATGGAAGAAGAATTGAATAAGTTTTATCCAGATCAATTTACGATGTTGCCTGTCTCTCACGCGTTTCATTCTCCAATGATGAATGAAGCCGCTAGAAAATTTGAGGATATTCTCAGCGAATACGAAATGAAAGAGCCCGAAACTGTTGAGTTCTATTCAACTCTTACAGGTCAAAAGGAGTTAACTGGATTTAGTAATCCCAGCTATTGGTCAAATCAAATTATCAAATGTGTGAAGTTTTTGGATGCGGTGAATCGATTGTTTGAAAGCACTCCTCAACCAATTACGGTAATTGAAATTGGACCGACCAATACGCTTATAAATATGGCTAAACGAATTATCCCAAATGCGGGTATTAATTGGGTTGAGTCTGCAGATATATCTTTAATAAAGTTACATAAAGGCAAAAATAATGAGTAAAAAGTTACCACAATTTAAACGAAAAAAGCTGTCTTGGACTGAACCGAAATCAGAATTATCAATAAGTGAGTTGTCAGATGACCAGTTGAAAAATGTATATGAAACAACATACATAGATTTAACTCTAAATAAAACGTCTGAACAAAGATTACCAGGTCTTTGTATATCAACAAATGAGATCAGTGTAAATTTACCAGAAGATTGGAATTCGTTTCATGTTGAAGATCTATTACACATAAATTTAACGTTGGAAGAATCCGATTGGAAAACTATCGTTGTTTGTAGTGATGGTACGCAGCGTTCGGTTGCGTTGAGTTTAAGAGTAATACAGTTCTATCTAAACAAAACAGATAAAGAACACGTAAAAATAGTGCTTGTTAAAGATGCTGATTCTACCGAAGATTCAGGATTGCTTGGGTTAGCCAGAACATCAACCGTTGAGTATCCGGATCTTAATGTACAGTGCGTAGTTGCAAGACAAAAGCATTATCCAAAGGCTATTGAAATTGCAAGTTGTACTGATATTGAACGCGAAATATATATAGATGAAAATGAAGACCTGTCTGTACCCAGACTCAAGCAAACCTTAATACGCAAATCAAAAGAGTTTGGCATAAAAAATGATAGCACCTATGTGATCAGTGGAGGATTAGGTGCGCTTGGCTTAACGGTAGCTAATGCTTTAGTTGAAAGTGGTGCACGATATTTAGTTTTGTTATCTCGTACACAGTACTCAGAAGAAACACTACCTGAAGAAGTTAGAAAGCTAAAAGGAAAAGCACAAGTTTTGTGCCTATCTTGCGATGTGTCTAAAAGGGAAAACGTTCACTCTGCTAAGAATATAGTTGCTGAAACAGGTTTTCCGGCAGTTGCAGGTCTTATACATACAGCAGGAATACTCTCCGATGGGACCATTGGCAACCAGGTTTTTGAAGATTTCGAAAAGTCTTTTGATATAAAAGTACGTGGAGCCGAATATTTAAAAGGGATATTTTCTCCAAATGATTTCAGTGTTTATTTTTCTTCCGCGGCAGGGTTATTTGGCTCATTGGGTCAAGCTAGCTATTCTTCTGCAAATGCTGCATTAGATTATCTTGTTGAAAAATGGAAGAAAGCTGGGGAAAATGCAATATCAATTCAATGGGGGGCTTGGGCTGAAGAAGGCATGGCCGTTAGAAATGATGCGGTCAAACGTGCGGTCAAACGTGCGGAATCAGAAGGTTTTGGATCGATCTCTAATTCTACAGGCATTGAATATATTAAGGCATTAATTGCCTCTGGGATATCAGGCTCATATTTTGTATCACCAATGGACTGGGAAAAAGTAAAATTGGATAATCCTTTAATTTCTAATTTCAAATTAAAGGATGAGGAAAACTCCAACAGTACTGTTGATGGTACTGACTCAAAACAAAATAAAAATGGTAAATCAGATATCAGGAGAACCATACGGAAAGCCGTTTGGGAGGCTGTAGGTGATCCGGTAGAAGATAATG
>Ga0316204_10008148_pt1 | contig 14801 bp, 19 predicted proteins | sample 6monrhotite_MG_2_FD_205661 | JGI IMG/M metagenome (GOLD analysis project Ga0316204, IMG submission 205661) | Microbial mat bacterial communities from mineral coupon in-situ incubated in ocean water Damariscotta River, Maine, United States -... | ecosystem: Environmental > Aquatic > Marine >...
GAAACTGCATCGAGCATTTTATTTGCAATTAATTTAGAATTTAGGCTGTCTTCTTGTAAAAGAGAAAGTAATTCATTGCTTGATTTTATTCGCTTTTTTGATTCGACAATCAATTTGTCAATTTGAACAATATCTTGTTGTACATCCTCTAAAAGTTTGCAATAATATTCATCCTCTTTGTTTTGTAGTTTACGGTTTTCATTAAGGTTGTTCAACTGAATAGCTATAAAAATTCCAATAACTACGAGTATGATTTCTCCAATAGCGTATTTAAAATACTTTCCAGTTTTGTTTTCCATAAGTAAGTTCTGGCGAATTTTTCTAAAGAATTTTATCATTGGTTAATGGTTGGTCATACTGAAGCACAACGGTTTGTGAATGTTAGTTGCCTAAGCGACTAAGATAAAAAAAACGGCAGGAGTAAGGAAATCCGTTAGGATTTCCGAAACACTCTTTAAACAACGTAGTAATTAATTATACACGTTGTTAGCTACGGTTATTTTAACTTGATTGTACTTTCCGTTTAGCTTGTCCGTCATAAATATTTTAAGAACTCTATTCCACCAATTTTTTTATCTTTTAAAATGTCCAATACAATCTCTCCATTTTTTTCATCATGCAGTATCATATTTTCATCAAATTGCCATTCCGAATCAGGTTCATTTGGATTGGAAGAATCTACGAAAGAATAGTATGCTTTACTTTCCTTAACATGGCGCACACATAATTCAAGATTTTTAATCACTTCCTTTTCTTCTGGTATTTGTTCTTTCGCCAGATTTATTAACCAAGTTGGATCATATGATTCCCATTTTATTTTCATTGTAGCTAACGATTTGTGTATGCTTAGTTGCGGAAATCAGTTAGGATTTTCCGACGTTGAGCTAAGTTAATTAATTCGAGTGACACGAGGAACGCGAACTGGTGCTAGCAATTCCTGCGAAGGAACTCGGTCACAATTAATTATACACGTTGTTAGCAATAGTTATTTTATCATTTCAAGTACTCTACCTATAATATGATCCATATATAACTTTATTGTATCTTGATCATTCTCTTTATGTTCAAGACCAGTACCAGCTAATATTGGACTAAGCTTTCGTCCATCACTACTTTCAAATATTAGTAATGCGAATGACCTTGTAGTATTATTGGCTGATTTCGCATATTTTGCCCCTACAGAAATAGTCACAGTGTATGTTATTGGGTTAATTTTTTCATACCATAAATGTTCAATTTTATCTTTTGGTAAGATTGAATCTAGTCTAGCAAAAAGAGCGTTAGCAAAATCTATGCTTCCGATATAATGTTCATTCATCTGAGAATCTTCTGAGTTTTCAGGATGCTTGAACTTACTGAAGCTCTTTTCTTTAGTAGATGTGGAAAGTTCATGTTGTGTTGCGTCACCTTTTGAGGTAAATCCACTTCCAAGGAAAATTTCTGCAAACTTATTGTCCGTTTTCTCAAAATCGGCAGGTGCATATAGTTTGAGGTGGTGATTTATCAATGTATAAAAAAAGAGCAGAATTAGAAGTACTGGAAAACCTATAACAAACCAAATAAAAACATCTTGATTAGCTGGTGTCAATTTAGGTAGAACGTAAATACAAAGTCCTTCAGTAATAGTGCTGAAAATGGCTATTATTGATAATGGGTTTTTTACATTAAAATTTTTCATAAAGTTTAATTATTGCCAACGGTTGGGCTATGGTTTTCGTTGCGGAATTGTCCGCGAGGACTATTCCGATATTACCAAGCCTTCATTGCAAGGTAGGAATTTTCAGAGAAAAATTCCGCCGCAATGAATTATAGCCGTTGTTGTGCATAGTTTATATTTCAACTCTTTTTAGTGTAAATTTGAATGCATCTTTTTTGAGTTGGAATGTTTTTATCTTTCTTTTTCGAGCTTCTTCTATAATTTCAGATTTGTGCTTTTCCGAAATATCAACCCCCAAATTTATTTCTTCAATACACTCTTCGGGAAAAGTTATAACTCTTTCTTCTTTACTAGGCTGATTTGGATATAAGTTCATCAAGCGATATTCATTTTCATATTCCCAATCCTTAGCTTTAAAATGTGTTTGTTTGAAAGACTTTACCATTATATGTTCCTCCACTAAGGGGTCAATTTCAGGAAAATCATTTGAATAGGTAATAGGTGATCCTTTTCCAAATAATCCCGAATTCCTCATTTTACTTTCATTGAACCCTAAACAAAATCCGGTATGATATTCCGCGTAATGAGACCACATTAAAATTGAATTCCATCTACCGCTTAGTGAAAGAATTCCAAAATGTTTATCCATTTCTTCAAATTCCAAAATTTCACGTTGATTTTGGAACTTTGAAATATCTTGGAGTCTTTTTCGAAGTTTTTCCTTTGCGTCATTAATATCATCACCATTTTCAATTATTATCTTTCTGAGTTTATTAATTTTCTTTTCAATAAACGTTTCAATTTTTTCAGGAGTATTTAGTAAAAAATAGTTTATAGTTATTCTACAATCAAATGGGTCGTTAAAATCATTTGGCGGTGACATATATACTTCATTTTTCAAAAGTATATTTTTGTGATTGTCATTTGACCAATTTCGATATTTATATATTATTTTGGGGTAATTCTCGAACATTCTTAATATAGAGTAGAATTATAAACTTTGTTGTGCATAATTATTTGGTCAGACCTTCCTTAACTAATTCTAATACATTCATCGTATTATCTATATATTTTCTTGCAGTTCCGGATGTAGACTTCTTAAAAAGATTGATTTTGGTTTTAATATCCTCAAGAGTTACATTTTTTGTATCAGTTTCCTTAATAATTTTAAACCAATTCACATTTTAGAGGTGTTTTTGCTTCGAATAAAATACCCTCAATCCTATTTAGTGTTTTCTTATCTTTAATGTTTGATACGTATTCATCAATACTGTTGTGAGCTACAACTCCCATATAGTTTACATCTTCTTCCATTAAATACGCATCTATTATAGGTTGTCCGAAATATATTTGCTCTTTTTTATTTAGGCTGATCTCACCATGTGCCATGGCACCTTTAATCGGAATTTGTTTGCTAAATGCTCCTGTAAAAAACCATCGGGTCGCTAAAAGAAAATAGTTGAAATTCTCGAGACTGTCGTTCTTAGAAAAAATGACAATTGAATCCGAAAAACTGACAACATAAACCTCCACATCACTTAGATTTTTTGAAATAGAGTCTAGTTGCGTCGCTTTTTCAATCAATTTTTTACTTTTTGATAATTGATTTAGAGTTTGATAAATATCCTCGTGAGATTTTCGCATTACTAAATCCTTAAAGCCTAAAATATCTAAAAAAGCAACAAACCTATTGTCTGTTGGCTTCCAATTTGTTCTACTTTCTTTTTTATCGGCCATGTTCGGTTTTAATTATGCACAACACGCGTATATGCTTACCTTAGTGTAAATATTCACCCAATAAAGATTACGATGTTCGCCTGCTAGCTTATCTATTTGTTTTTTTAATTTAGGATTCCACTCGAAACTAGCTATTTTACCCTAGTTTATGATATGGTTTCTCATCAAAGAAAATGCAGTTTTACCGTACATTTCAAACAAGCTTACAAGTTCAGAATTAGTGGAACACCAAACAAGAGGGTTTTTCCTGTTTCGTTACAGGGTTTTTCCTGTTTCTGGTGGCTCCTACCACTTCTAATATGAGCAATTACGCCGCAAATGAGGGCGTTGTATAAACACACCGCGGGAAAAAGGAGGAAAGTATTAAGATTTTAATTCAAACTCTGGGCAGTCTAATCGGATGTCTTTTGGCATTAAGGAGGTTTCTAGTAATTTACAATAGTCACCACTGGTGCGCTTGTCATAAAAAGCACAACCATAACAAGTACGTTGAACCGATAAAATATTGTTGCGATGCAAGCCATAGATCACCTTACTTATATTTTGAAAGAGTAATTCCAAGTCTTTCGATGGCATGCCATCGAATTGCTTTTTCAACGGATCCGCAAAATTTTCGGTTTGAGCCACGATGTCATTTCCTTTTTCTGATAATAGAATCGTATAACTACGGCTATCACTAGAAGAAAAATCTTTGACAATCAGCTCCTTGTTAGCTAAAATACGAACGGCATCACTCACCGTAGGTTTGGTGATATTAAATTCTTTGGCCAAATGACTTACGTTACACAGCGCGTCTTTATGATAGGCTACAAAGAGTAGTATCCGTATTTGAATAGGACTCAAGCCAAGTACTTTCGCTTTTTCCCATAACAACGCCTTAAAGGCTTCAGAAATACGTTCTAAACCGGCCACGATTTTACTCGCTGTGTCTTGCTGTTGATTTTCAGGATTAAAGATACTCTTGCGCATAGAAAAAAGCCTGCCGAATTTTTGTCGACAGGCAAAGTTAGTCATCCTAATTAAATTATTGGCAATTTTCCATTTCAATGATATAATAGCCACTTTTTTTAATGGCGTCAATCACTTGGTCTGACGCTTGCTCTATATGACAAAAGCGGCATTCGTTACTCGTCAACTCACCAGTATCAAAGGGTTTAGAGGCCAAATAGACTTTTCCGTATCCAAATATCGTGTCTGGATCTATAGTATCACTCGGCACTAAAATGTCAAAATGCATGGTTTTCTGACCTTCTCGTGGCACATAGGTATCCCAAACTGAAACTTTCATGGGCTTATTTCTTTACGGTATAAGGTAATGATAAATCGCCACTGGCTACACTAAATACTTCGTAGACACCCAACATAGGCATGTTTTCTATACTGGTATTTACTTTTAGAAAGGCCGTGACCCCATCATAACTAAAATCGGTTTTGTGATTGATACGATAATCAGGTACGATGACTTTAATGGTATTATTTTTAGAAATAACTGAGTATCCTGGAGAGTCCATATACATGGGCATCCCCGGATTTGTGGGTGGTAACACCACAGTACTATCTGCTTTTTTAAATTGCTTTACCGAGAGTCCGCCCTTTACACGTTTGTCTTCCGTCAAGATCACCCAATGCGGATGCCAAATAATGCCATCGTTGGTATAATTAGCATCATTATTTTCATCCCATAAAGGCGTGTCATCAAAATCAGGATGTGATGTCAGTGCTAAAGCTACAATACCTTCGGTCTTGCTAAACCCTACATCGGTCGCTGCCAAAGAGGTTGGAAACACATAGCCCAATACCGGAGCGCCATCTAGTTGTCCGTTCGGTGTTGGAGTGGTTTTTCCTGCTGTTCCCTTTACGTCGATTTGCCAAACAGTCAAACCGAGATCGGCATGGTGAGTAACCCTCGCTTTTTGTATCGCAAAATTGTCATTGCTATACGATTTTTCTTGTGCTGTACAACTCAAGGCAATGACCAAGAGTGTTGCTAAAAATGTTGTTTTCATGATGTTTGTTTTAAATTAGGAATCCTAACTATTAGTATTAAAGAGAAGCTTTAACATCGGTCATCGAAGCCCCAAAATTAATATGTAAAGCATTACCAGTAGGGGTTACCAAGGCAGGTACCGATTGTACGCCTGCGTTTTCGGCTTCCGATATTCGGGCTGATTGCTCGCCTAAATGAACGATTTCTACGTTATTGGCACCAACCAAGTCGATGATGTCGTGCTCGGCACTGATGCATACTGGGCAGCCAGCGTGATAAAAAATTGATGTACTCATTGTATTAAAATTTTAATGTTGTGCATTATTGCGTTGCAAATATAGTAAGGAATCCTAACTAATACAAAAAAGATTCAAAAAATTTCACATCTTAGCTAGAAACAGCAAATGTTATATATTTGAAACATGTCAAAAAAACGAGTATGCGGTGGCTCCTGCCACTTTTTGATGGCTTTTTTATAACAACACTAACTTTTTAATATATTTGAGAAATTAGATATCAACCTTCTATGACATCCAAACGAGTATGCATAATAGGCGCCGGGCCATCCGGAATTACCGCCTTAAAAAACCTATTAGACCAAGGCATCGATGCCGTTGCCTATGATAGAAACAACGAAGTAGGAGGCAACTGGATCTACAGCGAAGATGAAAGTCACTCGAGTGTTTTTGAAACCACACATATTATCAGCTCCAAAACTTTATCGCAATACGAAGATTTTACCTTCGACGATTTTGATAGCGATGTAGCCGATTATCCTTCGCATGATGAACTACGACGATATTTTCAGGCCTATGCCAAACAGTTTAACTTATATGACCACATAGAGTTTGAAACCCTCGTCATTCATTGTGAACATATTAATAACCAACAATGGGAAGTGACGCTAGAGCAAAATGGCCAACAGCGTACCGAAACCTTTACAGATCTGGTAGTAAGCAACGGTCATCATTGGTTGCCGCGCTATCCCAAATACAAAGGAGAATTTACAGGAGGGTTATTGCATTCGCATCAATTTAAAAAAGCCGCACCCTTTGCTAACAAGCGTGTCTTAGTAATTGGTGGCGGAAATTCGGCCTGTGATGTGGCGGTAGAAACAAGCAGAGTAAGTACAAAAACAGCCATTAGCTGGCGACGAGGCTATCGAGTGGTACCCAAATTTGCCATGGGCTTGCCTACCGATGTGATGGGCGCACGGATGCATTGGTTGCCTGTGGGGATTCGTAAATACTTATCGGAAGCCTTGATCTCATTTTTGATAGGCTCAAATGAAAAATACGGACTCCAAAAAGCAACCGATCGCTTTGGAGCGACACACCCTACCTTAAATAGTGAACTCCTATATAAAATACGCCATGGCAAGGTGAAACCCCATGTTGATATAGATCATTTTGAAGGTAATACCGTTCATTTTATAGATGGTACCTCCGAAGATTTTGATGTGATTGTGGCCTGCACAGGATTCATCTTAGCGCATCCGTTCTTTAAGAAAGACTTTATCGATTATAGCGAGAGCAAAGTGCCTCTCTATTTAAAGATGTTTCACGAAACCTATACCAATCTATACTTTATTGGTATGTTTCAACCCTTGGGTTGTATTTGGCCAGGAGCCGAATTACAAAGTAAAATAGCAGCCAGAGCGATTCGTGGTACATGGAAACGCCCTAAAAATATAGCCACCTTATGTGAGCGTGAAGTGACACACCCACATTACAAACAAATAGATACACCAAGACATACTATTACGGTGGATTACCATCGCTTTGTAAAAGATTTAAAAAAGCACTTGCCTAAAAATTACGTTTCTAAAGAGCCACGTGTTGAAACACAGGTGGTTTCAAACTAAGTGCGTTTTGACTTCACAAAATCATGCAAATCATCCATTGCTTTTTTGTTATTCTTTTTAAATACTGGTTTTAAAAAAAAGATCATCAGCTTTTTGATAGGAGATACTGCTTTGAGATACACTTGAGATTCTAAGCTGCATGAGGTTCTGGTGATCGGTGTAATATTAAAAAACTGATACAGCTCATCTACTGGCGCCGGACTCGTAGTCATTTCGCCATAGCTCAATACGCCAGGTACAGGATCTTTGCTTACTGTTATAAAATTGAGATGCTTGCCATTAATCACACATACATGCTCGCTACCAATACGTGTTACTTCATTTTCATCAAATTCTATTTTGTCAACACCTTTAGACCAATGATGACGGTAGCTATAGTTGGTAATATATTCTAAAAGTGCTGGTGCCGAAATAGGGAATTCCTTTTTAATAGTGATGGCAGGCGCCTCGTTAAAATGTACTTTTTTTGCGGTAGTGAATGGTTTTAATTTGAGTTCGGTCGCATCAATAATAGCATAGATATAGTCGAGTTCTTTTTTGTCGTAGGTATCTTTTCCTTCTTTAAAATGAAAGAGCATACTTTTATAATCGGTCGGTAAATGAATGCGATCTACCAATTCTTTGGTCATCAACACATAGTTATCGCTATCAACAGAATTTTTCATTAGGCGATGTGCTTCGATCACTTCACTACCAAAAGGCTTGCGCTTGTTTTGAATATTGATAAACTCTAATTCGCTACAATGTGCAATGATCTTTAACTTCAAATTCGGTGCCGTTGCACAAGCATTACATGGGCAAATTCTATTTTTCTCTAGGAGTTTTAAATGGCTATAAAAAGCCGTAAACATCGTCTCTACTTGCGCCAATAATTTTTCGCGCGAAGGTATTTCTTGCTCCTTATAAAAAAAGAGGGCATCACCTTCTACTTCGGCTAATTGTAACTCTTGGGTATTGGCATCGATTAAAATTTCGAGTAGCTCGGTAATGACATGCTGGCTATGTGCGACTTCGGTTGTTTGAACGAACTCAGTGTATCCAGAAATGTCGGGTATAAAAAGTAATGATGTATTCAAATTGTAATGATTTAGTCAAATGTTATGATAAAGATACTGGTTTAGTCGTAAAAATGACGCCAGAGTAACAAAGCCAATACTTTTTGTGTATTGGCTTTGTTCTTAGGAGTTTTTATTTCTTCCTCGTGGCTTTAAACGAACCATTGGGTTGTATCATCATTAATGAATTAATACTTTGGTCGTCATCTTCTAAAAATTCTAGTTTATAGCCTTCGAGAATTTTTAATGAGAATTTATGTGTGTCGGTTGCTAAGAGTTCATATTCTGGTTGCCCCTTTACAAAAGCATAGAGCGTGGTACCTCCTTTGGTATAAATTTTCATAGTCATACCAGAGATCTCATATTCCCCAACATAGATTTCTAAGGTTTCTTTAGTGACATCTATAGTAGTAGGTTTGCGCTTAAAAGTAATAGGATCGATCGTAGGTTCAACTTTCATTTCTGCTCCACTAATCTCTCCAGCATTGTTAGTGCTAAAATTGAAACGTAATGGGCCAACGTCAGTGGTATCGATACCTGTTTTTTCTACTCTAAAGGGTTCAAAAATATCATAATGATAGTGTCTCAGATAGAATTTCATGAGTTTGAAATTGGCAAACATCGAATCTCTTTCTACAGTTATGTTAAACTCCCCATACCCTTTATTGCTATACGAACCGGTATATTCTTCTAAAATATGCGAAGGTTTGGTATTTGGAATATTGGCAGCCTTTGATTCTTTCTTTGCTTCCGCGGAAGCTTTCTTTGCTTTTTCCTGTGCGTCTTGATACCTTTTTGTCCAGTTGGTTTTATTCACTTTTAACATACGGTCGGCAACAGTATTTCGCACTAGGCCTGGTACTGCCGATCCGTTTTGATTGGCGAGAACTACGATACCGATGCTATCGCTCGGAAAAAACGCTACGCTCGCTGAAAAGCCATCTATATTACCACCATGTTCTACACGGTAATGCCCTTTGTACGACGACAAAAACCATCCATAACCATAATTGGCAAAATGTGCATCGGGTACTTTTTTATCCGGCAAGGCACTACTTACCACCGCATGTGAACCTATGGCTTCATTGCGATAGCTTTCTGGCAAAATTTCTTTACCCTTAAACTTTCCATTATTAATCCAGGTAATCAACCAATTCGACATTTCATTAGCACTACTATTGATACTTCCGGCTGGTCGCATGCCCGCAATACGATAATAGTCCATTTTTCGTATCTCATCCTTTTTTAGCTCATACCCAAAAGCAGCATTGCTACTTTCTAATAATGCGTCGATACTGGCATTGGTACGATTCATCCCTAGCGGTGTGAAGAAACGTTCTTTGATATTCTCTTCCCAACTTTTTTCTGTAATACGCTCAGCAATTACACCTTGCGCCAAAAACATGAAATTATTATAATACCACTGCTGACGTATTCCGGTAAACGGTTCTTGATATTGTACACGTTGCAATAAACTGTCTTTATTAAAGGTAGGAAACAAATACCATGAATAATCATGCCTCGGTAATCCTGTACGATGACTCATCAAATCTTGAATAATGATATTGTTATTCATATCATCATTGTAGAACTTAAAATCTTTGAGGTATTTTAAAGGGCTATCATCGAATTTTAATTTTTCTTCATCTCGTAATTGTCCTAACACAGCCGATGTAAATGCCTTCGAACTCGAACCAATGGCGAAGAGAGTATTGGCATCTGCCGCCACTTTGTTTTCATAATCTCTATAACCAAAACCTTTGGCGTAGAGTATTTTTTTGCCTTGTACCACGGCGACTGAGAAACCCGGAGATTTGGTCGTTTTTAGAATGGTATTGAGGTCTTTTTCGATGCCTCTAAGTCGCTTGTCTGTTTGCGCAGAGATCGATGTTATCATACAAATACTGCACATAAATAGAAAGAGATGCTTGAACGTATTCGTTGCTCGATACGGGGAGTTGTTGGTTAAAATTGTCATGAGTTTGGTAATTATAGTTATACATGTTAGTTGCACATTTCTACATAAAGTTACCGTTTTTGATATATAAATTACAATTCATCCTAAAAAAATGACAGTTCGGTCAAGCGTATTTTTAAAAACCTTCATGTTGCAAGACTTTTGACGTATAATTTAAAATCTAAAACCATGATCAGAATCGTATTAGTAGTAGTTATTTACATCTTATCGCAAATAACGTACTCGCAAACAAAATTTGAACAAGGCATGCAACAGGCGTTCAAATTAATGACCGAAAATAAAAATGACGAAGCTTCTAATATGTTAGAGCGTATTGCAAGTGCAGAACCAATGAATTGGTTGCCTCCTTATCATATCGCTTTATTAAAAGCACGAACTTCTTTTACGATGACTGATAAATCAAAGCAAGAAGCACAAATCAAACTAGCCGAAGATTTTATCGCTACTGCGGATGCCTTGTCAGCAAATAATTCTGAAGTATATGTAGTAATGGCAATGATCAACACCGCTAAAATTGTAGCGAATCCTATGGTGAATGGCGCAGCACTCTCAGAGCCAACTATTAAATTGTATAAAAAGGCTATTGCCTTAGACAACACAAACCCTAGAGCACAGAGCGGCCTCGTGGAATTTGAAATGGGTGGGGCACGTTTCTTTAAACAAGACTTAACACCGTATTGTAAAAGACTGCGAGCGACGATACAATTATATGACGATTTCAAACCAGCCACTGCATTTGCACCAAACTGGGGGAAAGATTGGACGTTACAAGTATTAAAAGGGTGTAGTGATGGTGTTGAAGAACCAGCCACACCTAAGAAAATCGAGACAACAGTAGCACCTACTAAAGGATCAGTTTCTATTACGGTTACCGTACCGAATGTATCTGGAACAGAAGGAGAAATTATCTACGCATTATATGATAGTAGCGAGGCTTTTGCAGCTCGTGCGCCGATAACGACCAATAAAGGAACAATTGACAATGGTACTTCGAAAGTTGTTTTTGAAAACGTACAACCTGGTACCTATGCAATTGTTGTCTTACACGATATAAATGCTAATGAAAGAATGGATTTTGAACCAACAGGAATGCCAAAAGAAGATTATGGTTCTTCGAATAACAACATGCGAATGGGACCACCAAATTTTGCGGATGCGAAGTTTACAGTTGAAAATAAATCATTAGATTTAACTATTAAATTTTAACCAATAGTTCATTAAAATGAAAGTACTACTTAGCATACTATTAGTATTCGGTTCAATGGCACTCATGCCTGAAGATACAGGAACGTTAACCGTTGAATTTGAGATTACTAAGTATAACAAAGGAAAAATATATGTAGCTTTGTATAACAGCCAAGATAGCTTTTTAAAGAAGCCTGTAAAAGGTACTATTATCAAGGTAGAAAATGGCAAAGCGACGGCGGTTTTTGAAGAAGTAACTACAGGAACATATGCGGTATCATCATTTTATGATAAGAATGATAACGGAAAATTAGATACTAATTTTTTAGGCATTCCTAAAGAGCCAACAGCAATGAGTAATAATGCCAAAGGAAGTTTTGGCCCGCCAAAGTTTAAGGATGCCAAGTTTGAAATGACAACAAATACAACAATACAGATTACCTACTAAAATGGAAAAAATAAAAGAAATATATCAGTTTGACAGCGTGAAGAAAGGCGTGATCGTGTGTTTAAAAATCACACTGATTCTAGGCGCTTTTTTTGCACTCGTGTTTCAACAAACAACACTACAAGGGATATTATTGTCTTTTGCAATTACGGGGATGTATTCTTTCGGATTAGGATTGGGTAATGGATTTTTAAATAAGCTATTATCGAGCAGGTGGGATTGGGTAACACAAACTAATCAACGTGTTGTAGCAGGTATTATAGGTACTCTTATCTATACGATCGTTATTGTGCTGATCATCGATTATGTACAACTTGTGATTATTAACAACCAAGATGTTTCGCTATTTTTTAGCGAGCGAATGAATTGGATGCATTTATTTAATATCATTTTATCATTAGGTGTTGCAACGTTTTTACATGCAAGAGATTTTATGATCAATTGGAAAGCATCTATAAAACAAGAAACGACCGTTCAAAAAATAATTGCAGGTACAGCATCTGCGCAATTCGATGCTTTAAAAAATCAGTTAGACCCTCATTTTTTATTCAATAGTTTGAATGTATTGACGAGTTTAATAGAAGAGAATCCTAATGCTGCGCAAAATTTTACAACGTCATTGTCGAAGGTATATCGGTATGTATTGGAGCAAAAAAACAAGGAATTAATCAGCGTAGATGAAGAGTTGAAATTCGCGAAGACCTATGTACGCTTATTAAAGATGCGATTCGAAGATAGTATAGTGTTCGAAATTCCTGAGAAGGCAGAGAATCCCGATGCGAAAGTAGTGCCTTTATCATTGCAATTATTGTTAGAAAATGCGGTGAAACACAATATTGTAAATTCATCAAATCCGTTAAAGATTCGGATTTTTGAAGAGGATGGAAATTTGGTTGTTGAGAATGTTTTACAATCAAAAGAAGTATTAAAAAAGAGTAGTGGTGTTGGCTTGTCTAACATTCAACAACGCTATAGCTTATTAACAAACAGACAAGTACAGATTAATAAAACGGCATCACATTTTTTAGTTAAAATACCGATGCTGACAAAACAAATTTCTGGTATGAAAACGCAAACACAAGCTTCATATATTGAAGACAAAAGATATATAAAAGCAAAAGAAAGAGTACAAGCGATCAAAGGATTTTATGGCAATTTAATTGCCTATGTCATCGTCATACCATTCTTGGCCTTTTTAAATTATAGAACAACAGATTTCCCTTGGGTGATATTTCCAATCTTAGGATGGGGATTTGGACTCTTAGCACACGGTATGGAAGCCTTTGGTTATAGTCCGTTTACCGGAAGAAAATGGGAAGAGCGTAAGATTAGAGAGTTTATGGAAAAAGAAGAATCTAAAAAATTATAGAGATGGAAAATTTTGATAAAGAAAGTAAATATTTAAGAGCGAAAGAAAAGGTAGAAGAGTTAAAAAAATTCTATTCGAATTTAACTTCTTACATCGTAGTGATTGCGGGGTTAGCAGTGATCAATTATTATACAAATGGTTTTCACTATATGTGGTTTTTATGGCCGGCATTAGGGTGGGGAATAGGCTTAGCCTTTCATGCTGCCAAAGCCTTTGGATGGAGCCCTGTATTTAATAAAGATTGGGAAGAACGGAAGATTAGAGAGTTTATGGAAGATGGTGAGCAAAAAGGTGGCGTAACGAAAACCCAAAATTGGGAGTAATCATTGCAATTATGGAAACAGAGAAATATCAAAAATACGAGAAAGCTGTAAAGTATGCACGAGGATTCAGAGAGTTTTATAAGCATCTGGCGACGTACCTGATTTTTGTTATTGTACTATTAGTTCTTAAATCACGGATAGTATATGTTGTCAAAACGAATGCCAATAGTCCAGATCCTGAATTTTTACATTGGATTGACGTAAATATCACCGTGATACCGATAATTTGGGGCGTAGCGGTTTTGATACATGGCATCTATGTGTACAGACGAAAGTTTCAATTTTTTAACGGCTGGGAAGATAGAAAGATGAAAGAATTAATGGAAGAAGAAGAGAAGAAGGAAACCCAATTATGGGAATAAATATACAAATTATGAAAACGAACTATTCTTTAGAAGAAGACAATTATAAAAGAGCAAAGAAAAAGGTTAATCGCATCAAAGGGTTTTACCGTCATTTGTTGGTGTTTATATGTGTTAATACTGTGATCACTGCGGTGCATGTTGTGAATAATATGTGGAATGGCGCATCATTTGTGAATGCTATTTGGGACATGCAAACATTCTTTACTTGGATACCATGGGGTATTGGTCTATTGATTCATGGTATTTGTGCCCTCGATTTTGTTTCGGTTTTTATGGGTAAAAATTGGGAAGATAGAAAGATGAAAGAATTGATGGGAAAGGAGTATAAAAATAGTACAATGAACTGGGAATAAAGCTACGAAGGATGAAAACAGAAGATGAATTACAAAAAGCAGCGCACGCAAAGGCAACACGGAAAGTGACCTTGATCAAAGGATTTTATCGTCATTTGGTGCTGTTTCTAATTTTTATTATTTTCTTACTGATAAATGCGGTTATTGTGAATCGCGGTGGGGCATCATTTTTTGGCCCTATTGATTTTATACCTACCATTTTTTATTGGGGCCCTTGGGGTTTGAGTATTGTGATTCATGGCATTATTGCATTCGATGTAGTTGCATTGCTAGCAGGTAAAGGTTGGGAGAAAAAAAAGGTAGAGAAAATGATGGAAGATGAGAAGGAGCAAGAAACCACTCTTTGGGAATAAACTTTTAAATTATGGAAAGAAAAGATTATACAAAAGAAGATCGGTATATAAGAGCCAAAAAGAAATTCGAAGCTATCAAAGGGTTCTATTGGCATCTCGTGGTTTTTATTGCTGTAAATGGATTTAT
>Ga0316204_10008149_pt1 | contig 14796 bp, 8 predicted proteins | sample 6monrhotite_MG_2_FD_205661 | JGI IMG/M metagenome (GOLD analysis project Ga0316204, IMG submission 205661) | Microbial mat bacterial communities from mineral coupon in-situ incubated in ocean water Damariscotta River, Maine, United States -... | ecosystem: Environmental > Aquatic > Marine >...
ATGCCATTAACCGCCGTGTATGGGGCAACAGTTACAAGGAGTCTGATCAATAATCATTTATTTCGTTGGGCAAAATAACGCATACCAACAATTTCACACACCGATTGAATTCGAGCCTACTGAATGCAGGGAGAATATTTTGATACACATTGCTATTAGTCAAAACCAGACACGAATATTTCCACGAGTACTCACGACCCTACCCATCCTGTTAGCATTTTTGCTTATTTCGCCGCTATCGTTTGCGAAAAATGCCAGTGACAATCAACAAGGCACTGATCAGATGGAACGGCTTTATCATGAAGCACAATTGGAATACCAACGTAAAAATTTCGCGTCGGCATTACCATTGCTCGAAAAATATTTTTCCCTGGCAAAATCGAAACAATACCAGCGAGATCGAATTGTATGGGTCATTGACCACATAGGGCGAATTAACTTAACCATCAAACATAACCCCGACCAGGCTATCCGCTTTTTCAAGTCTGTCGTTAACGATTCAGCACTTAATGAGGAAGAAATTTCAGATGTGGAAGGTTGGCTGGCGGCAGCGATAGACTGGAAAAAATTCGGTAAACTGCCAATTGAAGTCAAAACTGCGGATGGGTTATACGCTGTTGGAAACCAGTTCTATCAAAAAGCCCTTTCAAAATTAAAATACCCTATGGATAACGCCGGTAATGCCGACTTTCATATTGCAGCAAGCTATTTGATCCCGTTCATTGTAAACTTTGACAGCGACACTAAAGTTGGTGAAACACTTTACATGATGGGCGATATCCGCCGGCATATACGTACGGACAAGCTATACTGGTCTGAAAATTATTACATTAAAGAAGTGATACGACGATACCCAAATACAATGTTGGCGCAAAAAGCCTGGGAAATACTGAATAACGACGTGCACTTTGCATACACCGGGTCTCGAGGTGACAGCACGCCCCCAGAGCAACTACGCATGCTGCAACGCTACAAGCATATGGCATTTCCCGACATAAAATAACGACTTAACAATTGCCCGGCACAAACTTAACGCTTACTAAAAAGTCACTCTATACATGCACATCAGTCAGGAAGGTTCATAGTACGCCTGAAACTCCTCGACATGCTCAGCAACCATTTCTTCATTACCAAAGCGGGCAATATGAATAAGCGCATCACCTTCGTTAACCAGGGGTAGATTGGTTTTTCCGATAACAATCCCCTGAAACGGAGCAATCACAGTTACTTCATTCGCACCAAACGGATCGGACACTATTCCTAACACCGATTTTGCTTCCACCAAATTGCCCAATGAAACGGATGAGGTAATGACGCCACTGCTTGGTGCCCGCACCCAACTGCTGGTTCTAGCAATATAGGGTTCTTTCAGCGTCGGTTTTTTGCGTTTACCTGACAACATACCTAAGGCGCGCATAACGTTAAGGACACCACGCTCTCCCGCCCTAATTGCTATTTCATCAAAACGTAACGCCTCACCTGCTTCATACAATAGCATTGGAACACCGAGACTAGCCGCCGCTTCGCGTAACGAACCGTCGCGTAAATTGGCATTGATCAGTACGGGGGCACCAAATGCCATTGCCAGACCCGCAGTGTCTTCGTTATCCAGGTTAGCCCGTATTTGCGGTAAATTGGTGCGATGCAAGGCCCCGGTATGTAGATCGATCCCATGTGTGCATTTGGCTACAATTTCGTTCATAAAAAGATAGGCCAGTCGCGCCGCCAGCGAACCACTTTCGGAGCCGGGAAAACTCCTGTTCAAATCACGCCGGTCGGGTAAATAGCGCGATTGATGAATGAAGCCATGTATATTTACAATGGGGATGGCTATCAACGTTCCCACGAGTCGTTGCAAACTTTTATGTTTCAATAAACGGCGAATAATCTCAACACCATTAATTTCGTCGCCATGAATAGCAGCGCTCACAAATAATTTTGGGCCGGGCTTTTTACCGTTGATAATATGTATGGGGATGGAAACTTCCGAATGTGTATACAATTTCGTAATCGGTAGTTCAATTGTCCTGCACTCTCCTGCTTTGACGCAAATATCACTAATTTCGAATTCGTTTATAGAAGCCAATTGCTAACGCCTTATCACAGGTACAGCCGGTTTAAACCACTTTTATTGACGGTCGATAGTTACGATCGGTATTTTCGCCGCGAACGGAGCACTATCCCTTCCCTCTGGTTTTCGTTTTATTTGGTTTGGCATTTTTTTCAATAAACTCAATAATCATCTCGGCCACATCTTTTCCAGTTGCTTCTTCTATTCCGCCCAAACCAGGCGAAGAATTAACTTCCATAACCACTGGCCCGTGATTCGACCGCAAAATATCCACACCAGCCACATTTAACCCCATAATATTTGCGGCACGAACCGCCGTTGAGCGTTCTTGCGGTGTTAATTTAACGATACTTGCAGATCCACCCCGATGTAAATTTGATCGGAACTCCCCATCCTTTGCCTGGCGTTTCATTGCCGCCACAACTTTTTCACCGATCACAAAACAACGAATATCGGCGCCGCCCGCTTCCTTAATAAATTCCTGTATCATGAAGTTAGCATTCAGTTCGCGGAACGCATCTATTACACTTTCAGCCGCTTTAGCCGTTTCCGCCAGTACGACACCTTTGCCTTGTGTGCCTTCAAGCAGCTTAATCACGAGCGGTGCACCACCGACTAAATTGATAATGTCTTCCGTGTTGTTAACCTGGTGCGCAAACGCGGTTACCGGCAAACCAATACCTTTCCGGGCCAGCAGTTGCGAAGCTCTAAGTTTATCCCTGGAACGCCCGATGGCCACTGATTCATTTAACGGAAATACCCCCATCATTTCAAATTGCCGCAGCACGGCAAGACCATAGTTGGTTATTGACGCCCCAATACGGGGAATAACCGCTTCAACCCCGGTTACCCGCTCACCTTTATAACTAATGCCAGGACGCATCGTTGCAATATCCATGTAACATTTTAGCGTGTCGTAAACGACAACCGTATGTCCCCGTTGCTTACCAGCTTCAACCAGACGTTTGGTCGAATAAAGTTTGGGGTTTCGTGATAATATTGCAAGATTCATTTACAGCTCCTGTATAAAGGTAAGTCCAGCACGAACATAAGCGTACTCCTCAAATAATATTTTCAATATAGGCATTATTCGCCTTGTATTTCCCACATTTCCCATTAAATTCGGCTAGGGGCATCTTCCACCAAATAGGACTTGGCGGGGTCCACAATAATTCGATTTTTCATGGCAGTCCTGCCCAATAACATTCTAAAGCGCATGTTATCCCGGTTGGTCAGCGTCATCTCGATCGTCCATTGCTGCTCTCCCATAAACAGGGACGTTTGAACAAAATACCGTTCCTCCTTGTGCCCGCCAGAATCAGTTACATTGCGCTGATCCATTATTTCCAAATCACATTCTTTGACAATGTCGTTAGTATTTTGAAACGGGTGAACCATGAACTTAACTCGATGCACCCCATTTTTTCGATAAGGAGTAAGCATGAACGTATGAAGAGCAGAGGTTCTGGCACCTGTGTCTACCTTGGCTTTTATGTAGTTTATACCAAGATCGGGTAAATGTACCCATTCTCGCCATCCTACGGTCAGCAGTTTGAAATTATCATCTCTCATGTTCGTCATTCATATTAATAACTGGGTCATAACCGACAAATATCTGTCACTCAACATTTCTGCACATTCGATACTTGCCGACATTGATTTTACAATTGTTGCGAAACGACAATTACTAAACTACATATCGTTAAACAACAGTCTTAAAACCATAATCGCCAAACAACAATTGCCAACAGCAATTACCTGATAACAAGCCTTCATTTTAGTTGGTTTTAATGTGTATATCACGCTGAGGAAACGGTATTTCAACATTATGTTCCCTAAATGCCTTATTTATCGCAAAATTCATATCACTGATCACCACGATTTTCTCGTCAATATTGTGAATATGGCAGCGTAACTCAAAATTCAACGCGCTATCACCAAACGCCAAAAACAACACCCGGGTCTTACGCTCAGAATCTCCCGAGATGACCCGCTCATCCGCCGTGGCAATTTCGAGCAATAAATCTCTTACTTTTTCGGTGTCACTGCCATACGCCACGCCTATGGGCACTCGAATACGTCCACTTTGGTTATGCAGCATCCAGTTTGTAACCTGATTGGAAATCAAGTCAGAATTGGGCACAATGACATCGGCACGATCGAATGTTTGAATTTGTGTGGAGCGAATACTGATATTCATCACATATCCCTCGGTCGCACCCACTACAATCCAGTCGCCTTTCCGAATTGGCCTTTCAAACAGCAAAATCAACCCGGATACAAAATTATTGACAATATTCTGTAACCCAAACCCAATACCAACGGAAAGCGCACCGGCAATAATCGCTAAGTTCGTGAATGTAAAACCGGCGACCCCTAACGCCACCAGGCAGGCAACGGTAACCCCTGCATACCCAGTAATGGTTATTAGCGCTTCCCTGGCACCCCGTTCAATGCGCGTTTTTACCAGCCAGGACTTATCAAGCCTCACCTTCAACCAGCTGCTTACGGTGAATAACAATGCAAAGACCATCACTGCAAAAAATAAACGTGCTGGATTTATGGTTAACGAGCCAAATGTAAACCCATCAATTGCAATTGCTTTTGCTTGAATGGCAATTGTATCTGAAAAACCAAGAATCTGTACAATTGCAGCAGCAAAAGCTCCCCAAACAATTAGCGAGGTTACGAAGCGAAACCCCGCAAGCCCGGGGAAATGCTGCCTGGCTTTAAGGCCAAACGCCTTCCTGATAGGTTTGTGCCACTTCTGTTTACCCAGGTCCAGGGCGTCATAAAACCCCTTGAACAAGTTGGCGATGAGTAATGAGACCCCAAATGTCAGAAGTAAACTGATAACAACCCGAAACGTCGTTGCCGCTAAGTTACGATACCCAATCAACTCCGATGCAACAACAAAAAACAAAATGATTAATAAAGCAGCACGCACCCAGCGCACCAACGTATTATTACTGGTGCGTCCCACCACCCAGACCACCCAGGCCAGATTTGCAATAATTAATACGGCAAAGGAATCACGCACCAACATCAGCAATGCCATGGATACCTGCTGCACATCCAAGGTGTATAAGATAATGCAGGCAATAACGGATACGAGTAACACCGTACGCAACGCGTGACTGATAACTCTGGATTGTGCCGCTGGAATGGGTAACATATGTCGAGCGGGCGCTTTTGGATTCAGAAACACCTGTGTTGCAATTAAACCCAGAAAATAAAACGGCAGCGCTATTACAAAGACACTCACCAATGGCAATGGTGACAGCGCCCTGCTTACCAGATAACAAATTACCGCAGTAACCGTGGTACTCAAAAATTGAGGGAAATAATGGGCAACGGTAACGAGACATGCTTCCCAGAAACAGTGTGCAAAACTATTATCCCAGGCTCGTCCGGTCACCCAGGTTTTTATCGCTCTGCGAACCCATACACCAACGGCGGCGGATATTATAAAAGCAACTAATAAAAGCAAAAAGTCACTTAACGGTATTTGGTGTATTCCTGAATTGTATATGATGTATTGTTTAATTAACTCGAAATGGTCCAGATCCGAATCCAGCGCCGACATCAATAGCGATGTTGTCGGTGGCCCTTTGCTGAACAAACGCTGCGTCAGCAACGTGGTCTGTAAATTTGATGCGCTTTGTATTAATTCATTGGTCCGTATCGTGATCAGATGAATTTCAGATAAATGCTTTTCCAATACATTTTTTTCTTTAGCCAGCGATTCACGCTTGGCCGTTACATCCTTGTTTTCCGTGCTCGATTTCTCACCTAAGCCGGCGGTTTGCTTCACATTCTTATCAATTTTCTGTTCAATATCCTGCTTCTCGGCATTAGCCTCCGTGCGCATGACGTTAAGCGTTTTTAAATACTCTCTGAGGTTTTTTTCATCGATCTGTTTTGTTTTTTCCAGCACCGATTCTATTCGGTCCAGGCGCTGCATGTGGCTCTCGATGTCCTGAGCCCATACGGCATTGTAATTGACAGCATTGACGCTTATCACAAACATGAAAAGCATTATGTGAAATATAGACTTCATTTTTTCAGGCTTGGTAATTTAACATCCGTAATATTAGCGGTGGTTTCGCGTTAAATAGCGCGGACGGCAGGCGTCACATTTTATTTTCTTGCGTACCAACGAACTTTCAGTGCAACAAGGCTAACAGGAAAAACAGTCCCGCAATAGCCCTGCGCATCGAATGCAGCAGATGGAATACGTACTGTCTGACTCAAATTAATGCGAAAAATTAACATGAGCGCGGTATCCCTAGGCTATCCCGATTTTTGGCTGGCGAGAGTATGGACTACAAAAGCGACTTCGTCCAGCGGTAGATTATTTTATATATCAAGCTATTAGACAGATATTGATAATTATTTAACCATACTGGCAAAGCGTTGCCGGTGTTCCATTTTTTTTTAGCCATCCAAGATGAAAATCATTACCCATATCTAAGAAGTGGTTTTAACAAAATTTCATATCTGCCACTAATTAAAGGGCATCGTGCCGGAAAAGCACCACCCTATTCAGCGTTAAACGCCTTCCGGTTACTGATAAACAAGCGCAAGCCCCGTTGATGCTAATCAATGTAACCCCGCAAATGTGTTGCTTTAATAGAATTGAAACAAGCGATCACACACAATATTGGTGAAATTAGCTGTCGGAGAATCAATCATGGCAACCTTAACGTTTTACGGTGCTGTAACGGATGTTACCGGCTCCTGCTATTTAATCGAAACACAGCACTCGCGCATCCTGATGGAATGTGGTTTGTTTCAGGGTGACAGCGCCACTGAAAAACAAAATGAGGCCCCCTTTCCCTTTGATGCATCAACACTTGATGCGGTTGTGCTTTCCCATGCGCACCTGGATCATTCCGGACGGTTACCCAAATTAATAAAAGAAGGATTTCAAGGTGTAATTTATATGACAAGAGCCACGGCTGAGCTGCTCGACGTTATGCTAAAAGATTCCGCAAACCTAATGGCCCGCGATATCGAGTGGGTGAATAAACGTCGCAAGCGTGCGGGTAAACCTGAAGTATCTCCCTTGTATTCAATCGAGGACGTCGAAGCCACACTGAACAAATGCCGAGGTATCTATTATCAAAAACAGCAAAAAATCACCACCGACATTAATGTACGCTTCCAGGATGCAGGACACATTCTGGGCTCAGCGATTGTGGAGCTATTTGTAAAGGATGACAATGCTAAAGGAGAACATCGCCACAAAAAACTGGTGTTCACCGGTGACCTGGGCAACAGTTGTGCCGCATTGCTGCGTGACCCGGAAACCATTACCGACGCTGATGTTGTGTTAATGGAATCTACCTACGGCGACCGGAACCATAAACCATTGCAGGAAACGCTGGATGAATTTAATCAGATATTGGAAGATGCTGCCGTCAGTGGCGGCAATGTTATTATTCCGGCTTTTGCGGTCGGACGAACCCAGGAGCTCTTGTTTAGATTGGGCGAGCGCTATCAGGACAATAAACTCAAACAACAAGCGGTATTCCTTGATAGCCCCATGGCAATTGCCACGACTGAAATCTATCATCGATTTCAGGATATTTTTAACGATGAAGACACATTGTCCTTGCGCCAGGCGCACGCCAGCAGTTTGCATCGCTGGCTACCCACGCTGCAATATTCCCGCACGCCAGAGGAATCCATGGCACTCAACCGTTTCACGGGCGGCGCAATTATTATAGCTGGTAGCGGCATGTGCACCGGTGGCCGGGTAGGACATCATCTAAAGCATAACCTGTGGCGTCGCGAGGCACATATCCTTATCGTTGGATATCAGGCAAGAGGAACGTTGGGCCGCCGGTTAGTTGATGGCGCGAAGGTAGTACACCTGTTTGGCGAGGAAATCAGCGTTAACGCCACGATTCATACATTGGGTGGATTTTCCGCGCATGCCGGCCAGTCACAGCTATTACAGTGGGCAAGCCACTTTCACAAACCACGCCCCCCGCTCTACCTGGTACATGGTGAACCGGAAAGCAAGTCCAGCCTGGTTAAGGCATTACAAAATGAATTACAGTGGCACGGCACTATCGCCCAGGACCGCCAGACAATCACCTTTTAACTTAAATTTCGCCATTAGGTGGCCAATTAATAAGGGGGGGGGAACTGATCGAGAGAATTGATACAGAGAACGACGTCAGCGTGCTACCTGCTTGTCTGTAAATGGGACAAACTGCGAGAAATTTCACGGGAAATTAGTGTTGCGTGGGTGTTGTTCGGCTTAAAACCAATTGCAACGCTTTTTTTCTATAGACAGTCCTATAACTGTCGTGCAGCAATCCAGGTGATAGGGCGGGATGACTACTTCTGTGATTAATTTGCCGAACGGATATTTTTTGCGATGAGTTTCCCATCGCCGTTAACATAGGCGTTTACCACAATACAATCACCCGGTGCTAACTCAGTTGTGATCCCCTGCCTGGCTGACCGATGAACTTCATCATACATCTCAATATTGCTAACGACAATTTGTGGCTCATTAATACGCGTTACCTTTCCCTCAAACTCAACATCTCTGTCGCCTTTTTTTGGTGGTGGCGTTTTATTATTACCAAACGTAATCTGAGTGGCTTGAATAGTTTGTCCCTCGGTGTATTTGCCATACACCTCTACGTAGTTATCCCGGTAGAATTGTTCAATTAGCTTCGCGCCACTTAGCGAATTATCGCACGCGGTATTGGCGCCTAAGGTTATCGAATAATCCATTGTTCGCATGGCAATTAATCTACCGACGCTGTTCAATACTAACTTATTAACAAATCCTTTCAGGATCGAATTAAATGCCATCGGGTTCGGACCGGCATCCAATGCGCTATTCTTTTGCGGCATTTCGATGATGTTTTCCAAAATAAGACCTCATTTTTCACATTGATACTCCCCCGGTATTCCATTGACTGATGAGTTTGCAACAAGCCACATAGCTATTATTATTTTTTATGTAGTGACGTGTCGTGTACAGGCTACTCAAGCGGATAATTCTGGGATTAATGACCGTGCGTGCCAAAGCACGGCTAATATTACGGTAACCTATTCATTATTATGGTAAAGATATCTAGTTATAATGGTTACCGTACCTGGCGATTTTGGGACATTTTTCCCAACCCAGGTGGTTACGAGTTTACCGACATTGCGTAAGAGGTCAATAATTAATTCGTAATTAAGCAGTATTTTCACGTAAGTATTGGCTAATTATTTTTTTCGTATATACAATTGATTTTATTTATTATTATGATATTACCCTCCATTTACAGCAAGCAAACTCCCTTCTGGCATTTCCAACCCAGAATTACGCCCCAAAGTGACTGTGAAGAAGATTCAGTCCTGGCATTAATTTGCACTTGCACTCAAAGAATACGGCACTACTGTGCCAGCAGATTGTCCAGTATAGCTATAGCTGTAGCGTGATACTCCATTGATAAAACCGTGGTATACAATGGCTTTAATTACCTCATATAATGCAGACCGTAACGTTAACCATAATGGAAATAACAAAACCAACATCCATAAATTCAATTGGAAAGCATTATTGCGCATCACCATTGAACATCACCGTTTGATTGCGAACCCCATAACGCATTACCGGTATATTTAGGTCTCAACGACAATCAATGATCCGACAAATAATTCTGTATTTACTCTTGTTACTCGGAGCAACATTCGCTCAAGCAGGGGTTTTAGTCGACCTTAATTTCGACAGCACCCGGTTAATCGAGCAAAAGGCGATTCTGGAGAGCATTAGCCTTTACCGGCAACGAGACTCGACATTGCTAACCGAGCGGTATATAAAGCGATTACAACAAAAAGGAATCACGGAAATAAAGGCGGCGCTGCAGACGTTTAGCTATTATCAACCAGAAATTGAAACCCAATTAAGCACCGATGAGACTGAAGCAGACGGACAGCAATCGTGGAAAGTGGTCTACAACATCCGCCTGGGCGCTCCCCTTAGGGTAAAGCAGGTTGATATTACCATTCTGGGTGGCGGCGAAAATGACAAAGCCATTCGCCAATGGGTTAACGACTATCCGCTTACTGTCAATGCACCGTTGATTCACGCAACATACGAAACCGCTAAAAAATCGTTATTACGACATCTGCAGGACCGCGGTTACTTTAAATATGTGCTGGAAACACACCAGATACGCGTAAACCTTAAAGACTATTATGCAGAAATTGTCCTAAAAGTTAATTCAGGCCCACGATTTGTGTTTGGTAACATTGATTTCAAACAAGATATATTTGCAATCGATTACCTTGAACGTTTTTTGCCATTCACGCCAGGTGCCCCGTTTGAATCGTCCTTATTACAAATTCTGCAGCGGAATTTCGTTAATAGCGCGCAATTTGATCTTGTTGAAATTGAACCAAAAATTTCCGAGATAAACGGCACAGCCGTGCCTATTCAAGTACGCCTGGTTCCCAAAAAACGCACTCGATATGCCTTTGGGTTAGGCTTTGGTACGGATACCGGGCCACGCGCACTGTTTAACATCGACAGAAGATACGTTAACAAAAAAGGCCATCGCATGGGGCTGGAAACACTCGCCTCAGGTGTGAAAATGTTTGCCAAAGTCAATTATCATATTCCGCTCAAAGAACCCGCCAGTGATTATTTAACCTATTCGGCCAGCCGGACCATTGAAGATAACGATACGTCTTACAATCAGACAAACTCCGTCGCACTAAATATCAACCATTTATTCAATCGTTGGCGTCAGTCATTGGGCTTATCCTATGAAACAGAACGATTTGAAGTCGGCGAAGACAGCGGAGAATCGGAACTGTTAATACCCAGCATTACCTGGCAATATTCCTCAGATCCGGAATCAAAACCAAGAAGTACAACGCCAACCAGACCATTAAGCGGTAAATTTGGTATTACCTTAAAAGGTGCCGGCACTTTTTTTGTCTCAGACACTAGTTTCGTGCAAACCCTGATGAATTTTAAATTAAGGCTACGCCTGGCTGAACCGCTATCGCTTGTGGGTCGCGCCACAATTGGCATGAGCACAACCCCGGATTTTGAAGAACTCCCTGCTTCATTACGCTTTTTTGCCGGTGGAGATCAAAGTATTCGGGGTTTCCGGTTCAATAGCCTTGGCCCAACCGATAAAAATGGAGACACCATCGGCGGTGAAAATTTGCTGGTGGGAAGCCTTGAAGTGCAGTACAAATTCACGAAAAACTGGGATCTCGCCTCGTTCATCGACGCCGGCAACGCCTTTGATAAAAACCAGATCAAAGTCGAACAAGGGCTGGGACTCGGCGCTGGATGGCGCTTTCCATTCGGCACCCTGCGCCTGTATGCAGCCAACGCCTTTAGCAAAGATAACCGACCCTGGCGATTCCACTTGCTGGTTGGTGCCGAGCTATGAAAAAACCGGTCTATAAAATTTTGATCGTGCTCACCACAACGGTAAGCTCCACTCTATTTTTTGCATTATTCGCATTCAGTTACTGGACAACAACAACGGAAAGCGGGTTGCATTGGCTGTTATCACTAGCGCAACAACACACAAAGGGCGAATTGATCATTGAAAACCCAACGGGAAACCTGGTTGACTCTATCAATTTTTCACGTTTACAGTATCGCGATACCTCAGTTGAATTATTGGCCACCAACCTAAATACACGACTAAACCTACCTGCGCTATTGGCTAAAACCATACAACTCACCGAAATAAAAGCGGATGAGGTGTCCCTCACACTCGTTAAGCCGGGCAATGACGACAAGCAAACAGAACCCTTACAACTGGATTTACCCTTTACCCTGCAACTGAACGATGGCAGCATAAATGCCCTGCACATTCGCGCCACACCATCCAGCCCACAGCTATTTACCAACATCCATTGGCAGGCACTCCAACTGAAAACACGATTATCCCTTCAAAAATTACATGTGGAAAATGAATTCGGGACGATCACCACCAGTGGTTCCATGAACCTGAATGCGCCACAAAAAATCAACCTGGATTCAAGCTGGCAATTGAATGCCATCAAAGAATTTGCGCAAAGCCAGGGCAACGCAAAAATCACCGGGAGTATTAATTCCCCCCGCATACAGATTGAAACCAAGTTACCGTTTAAAAGCACATTAACGGCAGATATTGAAAACCTGTTAACCAGCCCCAATTGGCGAGCTGACTTTACATCCCCAGAGATAACACTCAATACGCTATACCGACCACTCGATACAAACCTTACGGGGTTACATGTTAAAAGCACCGGTAACCTGACGGCATTTAACATAATTGCCAATGGTACATTGAGGGATAACACCTGGGGTGGCTGGGCATTTAAACTTGACGCCGACACCACGCCAAACGACGTCGTCATTAACGCGCTAACATTAAACGCCAACCAGGGTCAGGCGCAGGTAAACGCCTCCGCGAAATTATTATCGCCCCTAACCAGTATCACTCAAGACACTGGATTTACCCTGAACGCCCATTGGAATGCACTGCAATGGCCTCTTCTTGGTGATGCTAAATTACAAACCCGACAAGGGCAGCTTGGCGCTCAAGGAACGCTGGATGCCTATTCAACCTCAATAAAAGGTGACCTGCTCACCGGCGGGCAGTTATTTGAACAACTGGATATTATTGCAACCGGCAATTTACAACAGTTATCGGTTTCACAGCTCAATGGACAGTACATCAACGGCACCTGGCAAGGTAATGGGACTGTCAGTTGGCACGACGGGATAAAATGGCAGGCCAATCTGACAACGCAAAATGCCGATCTATCCGTAATTAATAACCGTTATCCCAGCCAACTAAACAGCCGAATTAACACCGCCGGGAAATACAGCGATGAGGGACTGGAAACTCACCACAAATTCACCGCCTTAAAGGGCATATTCTTAGGGTATCCACTACAGGGAAAGGGAGACGTTAACTACACGAACAATCGATTACAACTTCATGGGGTGGAGCTAAAATCGAAAGACGCGGCATTAACGGCATCACTAAGTATTGATGAATTGACCGATAAAGCAGATAACCAGATAAATGCCAGCTGGACGTTGGCCGCAAAAAACCTCGCACAATGGATCCCTAACGCCAAGGGGGAAATGCGCAGCCAGGGGTCAATAAAAGGGTTGCTGCAATCCCCTATTATCAACGCCAGCGTTACCGCCAACAATATAAATTACGATGAAAAGTACCGTATAGCGGCGTTAAAAGCCAATATCAATACTGACCTGACCGGTAAAGAACATTCCCGCATCGACATTAGCGCGGAAAAACTGCAATGGGGTGAGTCATCACTGGATAGCGTCAACGTCAAGGGAGATGGAAAACCGCAACAGCATCAACTTACAATGGCAGTGATAGGGGCAAAAGGACAACAGTTCAGCACTTCAGCCACTGGCCAATGGAATCAACAGCAATGGCGACTCCTGCTCAATGAGGGCAAAGTGAACAACACGCAACTGGGGCAATGGCAACAGGAAAAACCCTCAACATTACAGATCAGCGATAAACAACTGGCGCTTACTGACTATTGCTTCAGCAGTGAGGCTTCGGCAATATCGGTCTCAACGACACGGGCAAAAAATACGGCAAACGCCACACATCAACAGAACATTGCAAATGAACATGCCTGCATAGCCATTAAGTCGGATTTCCAGCAATGGAATGGTTCATTGGCAATCAACGGCCTGTTATTATCGCGCACAGCCCCTCTGCTACCCCCGCAAATAATAAAATTAACTGGCACATTAGCTGGGACAAGCCAGGTTAGTTATAGCCCCAACCAACCCTTGGTTGTTAATGCATTATGGCATTCCGATGGTGGTGAAGTTGAATACAACGTCGAAAATGACGTAACACAAAAAAGTCCGTTCTCCAATCTCAGCGCTAAATTGTCAAGCGACGGAAAAAAACTCAAATTAGCCGGCAATTTACGGATTGATGATGCAGGAACCGTAGCGTTTAACGCAACTATGCCTGAAGCCCTTGCCTTGCAATCCCCCCTATTACAGCAACCCGTGTCTGCCAACGTTAACGTTAATTTATCCAACCTCGATATCATTTCCATATTCCTCCCCGAGGTGCGGGCCACTCAGGGATCATGGAACAGCGACATCTTGTTTGAAGGCACACTCAGTGCGCCGGTACTAATTGGTAATAGTCGTCTAGTCGCCAACAATGTCAGTCTTCCCCGTTGGGGAGTTCATTTCGACACCATTGAAACCAACACCCAATCAACTAAAGATTTACCACTGCGTATTGAGGGTCGGGCTACATCAAAATCAGGGTTCATTACCTTTCGTGGTGAAGCAATGAACCCAAACGGAAAAACGTTATTTTCAAAACTTAACATAGACGGCAAGGATTTTACTGCCGTTAATTTACCCGAGGCACGAATTGACATTTCACCCAAGCTGCAAATTATCACCGAAAATGAAAATATTCAATTAGAGGGTGAATTGCTCATTGACAAAGCGGATATACAAATCCTGGCCAGTCAACCGACGATAACCCCCTCAACCGATGTCATCATTATCGACGAAACGACTGAAAAACCTGTATCCCCGGCCATCGCACTAAGCGCCAATGTGAGGATAAAGCTGGGTGACAAAGTGCGCCTGCATGGTTACGGCTTTGATGGAAAATTGAAAGGCGAACTCGTCATTGTCGAAAAACCGAATGACCTAAACCGTGCCACGGGCG
>Ga0316204_10008151_pt1 | contig 14791 bp, 13 predicted proteins | sample 6monrhotite_MG_2_FD_205661 | JGI IMG/M metagenome (GOLD analysis project Ga0316204, IMG submission 205661) | Microbial mat bacterial communities from mineral coupon in-situ incubated in ocean water Damariscotta River, Maine, United States -... | ecosystem: Environmental > Aquatic > Marine >...
CGACAAAACGCCGGATGAGTTCTACTACGACAACCTGCCTGCACTGCTAAAAGCAGCGTAGGCATTTAACGCAAGGCCTCCACTTAAGAAATGGCAATAACTGTCCAATCTAGCGGAGCCACCTATCACAGAGGACTTGGAGACGACAAAAAGCAGGTGTTAGTGGCGGTATATTTAGCACTCAAAATGGCTAAAAAATTACACAAAACGTCACTTAACTCGAAAATACACTATTCAAAAATGCCGACTCAGCGATGTATTACGCGAAAGAAAATGGACGTAACGACGTGGCAATATATGGACCTGAGATGCCATAAACTTTGTGTGTTGTTCTTTCTGGAGAGCTTAAAACACGACCATACGCCCATTGAGCGTTGATGGATTTGTAGGAGCGTGCTCTGCACGCTAAAAGCAGTAGTTCAATCCGCAGATTGCGCAGGTTAACGCAGATTTTCAATCAGGCTCAAATGTGCACTCATGCCCCTGACAAGGGGGAATGAAGGGGTTTGCTTTGTTAATCCTTAAACCCGCAGTTGAATCACAGAGACGCCGAGAATCCGGAGTAGCAACAACAGCATCTCTCGCTTTTCCGGCTCACCCGATGGGTGATTGCCGCCGCGGCTGTAAGTTGTTGAAATTTCGCTTTTCTCTGTGTCTCTGCGGTAAGGTTTTTAGGTTAATTTGTCATACGAGAAACCTTAAAGCCCTCCCAACCTCCCCTTCTCAGGGGAGGAGCGATGCCAGCCCTCTCAATAGTCGGTGTAACCCTTCTCACCCGGCGTATAAAAGGTATCGAAATCCGGCGCAGTCAACTCTGTTCCGCTTTGCATTTTGCTGACCAAATCGGAATTTGATATAAACGAGCGACCAAATGCAACCAAATCACCGTGATTGGCATCTAAATCGGCATTCGCACGTACTGCATCATAGCCACCTGACAGAATGTACTTCCCTTTGAAGTTGGCACGAATAGTGGCTTTCAAAGTCGGACTAACTTCCGGTGCACCCATCGAGCTATGATCGACCACATGGATGTACACGATGCCAAGCAGATTCAATTCGCTAGTCAAGCGTTCATACATAGCATCCATGTCCTCATCGGCTACCGCACCATTGAACACACCATAGGGAGATATGCGCATACCGATATGTTCAGCGCCAATAGCTGCAACCGCTGCCTTGGCTACTTCAACAGCAAAACGAATACGGTTCTCCACATTTCCGCCCCAACGATCATTACGCTGGTTGCTTGCTGTATTAAGAAATTGGTCAATCAAATAACCGTTCGCGCCGTGCAGTTCGATACCATCAAAACCCGCTGCGATGGCATTTTTTGCTGCCATCGCAAATTCAGCAATCGCTTGTTGAATATCCTCTTCTGTCATGACATGGGGAATAGGATAGGGTTTTAGACCCTCACTATCCGTCCACATCTCACCCGGCGCAGCAACAGCGGATGGTGCAACAATTTTGGTATCTGCCAACATGTTTGCAGGATGGCATACGCGACCATCGTGCATAATTTGTGCAAAGATTTTTCCTCCTGCGGCATGTACGCCTGAGGTTACATGCTGCCAACCTTCAATTTGTTCTTGTGTAAATAAACCCGGCTGGCGTGCATAGCCCATTCCATTTGCAGAAGGCGCTACGCCTTCGCTGATAAGAAGTCCGGCACTGGCGCGTTGTGTGTAGTATTTCTCCATCAACTCATTAGGCACATTGCCGATAGCGCGACAACGTGTCAGTGGCGCCATCGCAACACGGTTGTTCAATTGCAACTTGCCTAGGGTGATTGGTGTAAATAGGGTTTGGGTCATGTGGTGCTCCTTAAATTCTTAAAGTCAAAAAACATTTCCCCACAGAGACTGCAAGAACATAAAGTAAAAGCTACAGCATCTACGGCTTGAAGCAGTTGATGTTATGAATTTCTCTGTGTCTCTGTGGTGAGGTTTTTAGTATTTGCAGACAGTTACTGCTTTACTGATTCAACTGGGATAGTCAAAGTCACTTCATCACCTACATACGGTGCATATTTACCCATATTAAAATCTGAGCGCTTAATTACGGTTGTCGCTGTTGCGCCACAAGCTTCTTTCTTCAGCATAGGGTGAGGCATACACAAAAACGAATTAAGGGTGAGTGTCACAGGCTTGGTGATACCTTTAACCGTTAGATTGCCATCCACAGACACCACTTTATCGCCTTCAAACTTCAGGTGGTTCGATTTGAAAGTGATAGTGGGGTATTCAGCGGTATCAAAAAAGTCTTTACCTTGAATATGCCCGTTGAACAAACTCGATCCAGTGTTAACTGACTTGGCATCAATCGTCACATCAACTGAGCCTGTTTTAGCAGCACGATCAAGTGTGATCGTACCTGTAGTATTGTCAAAGCGGCTAAGCTGAACGGAATAACCAAAGTGACTGTACTCAAAGCGCGGCATGCTGTGCTTTGTGTCAATTTTATAAGTTGCTGGTGCGGCATAAGCAGCTGAAGCGAACGAAGCTGCGATCATCATAGCAATTAGTTTTTTCATTTGATTCTCCTGTGGTGGGTGAAAGTAATTTATTTCTTGCTGGGTGCTGCATTAACTACAAGGTGAAACTTGATATGAATCTCATTGGCAACGGTAGCAATATCAGCCCATTCGCCTTCCCCTATGTTGTAATCAAGTCGATTAATATTAAAGCTGCCTTCAAATATGCCGCGCTTACCGGACATCTTAAAAGTCACCGGAGCTTTCACGTCGTGCGTCTTGCCTTTGATACTGAGTTTGCCACTGGCTTCGTAACGATTTCCGCCCAATGCTTTTAGTCCGCTAGAGACAAAACTGGCAGTTGGATAGGTTTTGGCATCAAACCAAAGTTTATCGACTACGGTATCATTTGCCTCTTCGTTACCTGCATCAATGCTGGCGACATCAATGTCGAGTCGCGCTTGCGCATTGGCAATCTTTGCGTGGTTAAAAGATAGCTGTGCTGAAAATTCCCCAAAGTTGCCATCCAAAGGCACTCCCATTTGCGCATAGCCAAATGTCACCTTACTTTCATTCGTGATCACTTGATTAAACTCAAGCGCATAAGCATGACTGCATAACAACACCAAAGCCGGAAAAAAGGTTAAGCGTAATAATTTCATGAGCGTTTCCCTATAGGTGACATACGTTTTAGCACATCATCCTTATCTATAAAGTGATGCTTGAGCGCTGCTGCAACATGCATCACCACCAGCGCCAACAAAATATAATTCAAGCTCTCATGCACAGTTGTAAGCAAATGCCCCAAGGCTTTATTTTTCGCCAGCAGATCAGGCAATGGCAGCACACCAAACCATACTGTCTTAAATCCCTTTGCAGAGCTCATCAACCAACCACTTAAGGGCACGGCAAAAATCAACACATACAATAAATGATGTGTGGCCTGACTGGCCAACTTTTGCCAATGTGGCAGCTCAGCTGGCAAGGCAGGTGGCGTATGTGTCGCACGCCATGCCAGGCGCAATATTGCCACAGCAAACACCGTCACCCCCAACCATTTGTGATAGCTATAAAGCTGCAACTTAATTGGCGAAAGACGCAATCCATGCATATACATACCCAAGGGGAATGCGACAAAAATCAGCAGTGCCATTAACCAGTGCAAGCTGATGGCAGTTTTACTATAGCGTGCAGTGCTCAATTCCCTCCCCTCCCTTAAGCGAAACGACCATTTCTAAAGTCGTCTAAGGCCTGATGAATTTCTTCCTGGGTATTCATCACAAATGGGCCATACTGCACAATAGGCTCATTCAGCGGCTTAGCGGCGAGCAGTATCACACGCGTGTCTTCGCTTGCCTTCAATGTCACACCATCGGCTTCCGGCGTATTGCTCAGTATCCCCATATAGCGACTCTCGACTTGTGTATCACCAACCGTAAGCGCTCCGCGATAAACATAAATAAATGCATTGTGCGATGCCGCTATCGCAGTTGAAAACTCTGCGCCCGCAGGGATATGAATGTCAATATACAAAGGCTCAGTAACTTCGCGAGTAATCACCCCATCAACACCATTGCTGCTACCTGAAATCACCCGCACAGTGACATTTTCAGCGCTGCTATATTCTGGAATTGATGCACTTGAATAATCCTTATACCAAGGCTCCGCCATTTTGCGTTGCGCAGGTAAATTTATCCAAAGCTGAAACCCCTCCATCACACCATCTTCCTGCTCGGGAATTTCGGAATGAATGACACCACGCCCAGCAGTCATCCACTGCACACCGCCATCGTCCAACAAGCCCTCATGACCCGCGCTGTCACGATGACGCATGCGTCCAGCGAGCATATAGGTAACGGTTTCGAAGCCGCGATGTGGATGATCGGGAAAACCTGCAATATAATCGTCAGGGTTATCACTACCGAAGGCATCCAGCATCAAGAAGGGATCAAGGCGTTGTTGCAGCTTGCCCGAGAGAACACGAGTCAGGTTCACTCCTGCGCCATCTGAAGTCGCGACTCCCTTGACAAGTTGCTCAATAGTGCGTGACTGATGTAATGTAATTTGAGTAGTAGTACCCATAACTTGCTCCTTAATCCGAAAGTGACGATATCTTATACATCTCAAATTAGTAGATAAACCCATAAAATCGGAATAGACTATCCCATATATGGAACAAAAAAGCATATCTGCCGATGACATGATCCTATTCGTCACCATTGTCGAAAACGCAAGTTTGGTGCGCGCCGCCGAGCATCTCGGCATGCCCAAGGCCACGGTTTCACGTCGTTTGAGCAATCTTGAAGAGCTACTAGGGCAGCGTCTATTGCTACGCACTACGCGCCGCCTAAGCCTAACTGAATTCGGGCAAGAGTTTCTTGATCACAGTCGGCGCGTCGCAGAAGAGGTGACCATCGTTCAAGATTTCGTGCTTAGCCGAGATGCGCAACCACGCGGACGTTTGCGCATTTCAATGCCGGATGACTACGCCAGACAACGCCTATCTCGCGCAATCGCTACCTTCATTGAAGCCTACCCCGAAATACACATTGACCTCGATCTGTCATCACGACGCGTAGATCTCATCGGAGAACGCTTTGATCTTGCTATTCGCATGGGCGTATTGGATGACGATACCACATTGGTAGCGCGCAAAATTGACGTGCAAATGTTCAATCTTTACGCCAGCCCTATCTATCTTGCCCTACATCCCGCGCCACAACACCCAAATGATTTGCTTCAACATATTGCTGTGCGCATGCTGTTCGGGAACGGCACAGCAATCCCATGGAAACTGACGAGAGGCAAAGAAATCTGGGAAAACACACCTCCCGGCAGACTTGCCATGAGCTCCCCAAACGTGATTCATCAGTTACTCCTAGATGGTGCGGGTATCGGTGCGTTACCCACCTCTTCAGCGTTAGAAGATATACGCAATAAACGATTGCTACGCGTACTGGAAAACTGGTCTTTGCCAATTATCCCAGTATGGGCGGTGATGCCGATGCGGCGCTACCTGCCCACCAAAACGCGTGTTTTTTTAGAGCATATTGAACTTTCACTCAAATCTAACTCAAACTGAAACCAGTTTAAGTTTTTACAACAGTTTCGGTGACAACAACATCCTTATATTCCTCAAATATGGAACATACTGAAGACACGATATACCCATGATTTTTTCTAGCAACCTGCAATGCTTGAAGAATCGAAGCAAAACTCGGCTAGGCGAGGAGAGATTTTTGACGATTTTGCAAAAAAATTGGCGAAATATGCACCGTTCAGGCGAATTTACAGCCAATTTCCTTTAAGTCCGACAGGCTGCTTAGGATGTATATTGCTTCTAGTTCCAGCATCGCGCTCTGGCTGCACTATGGAACTTTGCTAAGCACTTGGCCTATAATCATCGCAAATGCCATCACGCTTTGTTTAGCAAGTGCGGTTTTGATAATGAAAATCGTTTTGGCTAACGTCACAACATTTTGAACAACAGACACGAAAAATCAATGAAAAATCAAACTACGCATATGCTGTTGATTTGAGTAAAACATACATTGGAACCTCCAATTTAGTTGTGTATTCTGCATGTCAATAGATTGTAAAATGCACTTATTTTTGTTCAACTCATCTTATCCGGAGCAATTTCCCCCTTAAGCCAATACATCCATGTTAAAAAAAATCAACGTTCACGATCTTCGACTAGGAATGTACATCCAAGAGCTATGTGGAAGCTGGATGGATCACCCATTCTGGAAAAAATCTTTTGAACTTAACGATGTAAAAGATTTGCACACCCTGCAAACTTGCGGCCTGAAAGAAGTATGGATAGACACATCTCGTGGCTTGGATGTTGAAGGACATATTGTGGCTACGACCCAGGAAGAAGAAACTCAAAAAATCGATCAAGAGTTATTAAATGCTGCTGCAAATGAAATCCCTAGTGAAATCAGAATCCCAATAAAAGAAGAAACTGCGCGTGCTATTAAGCTTAAGGAAAAAGGCAAAGCTGCTGTCACCTCCATGTTTCATGAGGCGCGTATGGGTAATGCGATCAATGTTTCAGGAGCAGAGCCTTTGGTGGACGAGATCAATCAATCAATTGCGCGTAATCCTGAAGCATTTCTAAACATTGCCCGCCTGAAAAACTTAGATGACTATACCTATCTACACTCTGTTGCCGTTTGTGCGCTAATGATTGCACTCGGAAAGCAACTAGGTCTTTCTGAGGCGGAAATCAAAGATGCTGGCATGGCGGGGCTTTTGCACGATGTAGGCAAGATGATGATTCCCGATGAGGTACTCAACAAACCGGGCAAACTCACTAACGAAGAGTTCGAAATCATCAAAAGCCATCCTCAACATGGTTGGAATATACTGAATATCTCAGAAGGAGCAAATTCGTTCGCACTAGATGTTGTGCTACATCACCACGAGCGCGTCGATGGCACAGGTTATCCTGACAAGTTATCCGGCGATGAACTTAGCATGTTTGCCCGCATGGGAGCAGTATGCGATGTCTATGACGCTCTAACCTCCGACCGCTGTTATAAACTAGGCTGGGAACCTGCCGAAGCACTGCGCAAAATGGCTGAATGGAAAAACGGCCACTTTGACGAAAGAATCTTCCACGCCTTTGTCAAAACCATTGGCATCTATCCTTCCGGCACCTTGGTCAAGCTCAAATCAGGACGTCTTGCAGTGGTGATAGAGCAAACCAGCAAAAGCCTACTCACCCCTCTGGTCACAGCATTTTTTTCCACTAAGTCAGATGCACCCATCATGCCTGAAGTGATAGACTTATCTAAGTCTACAGACTCAATCGCCAGTGTCGAACAAGCAGATAAATGGGAATTTGACTTACAACAAATTATTGGTTTTTAATTTGCTTTAAAATCTAGAAAACTCAACAGGAGCTAATATGAGCATCGAATCCAGCCTGAATGAAACCCGTGTATTTAAGCCCTCGCAAGCCTTTGTAGCACAAGCCAACGTATCTGGCTTTAGCGCATATCAGGCGATGAGCAAAGCGGCTCAGGATGATTACGAAGGCTATTGGGCTAGTCTTGCCAGAGAAAATATTCTGTGGCATAAACCTTTCGGCAAAATTCTTGATGAAAGCAATGCGCCGTTTTTCAAATGGTTTGAAGACGGGCAACTGAATGTTTCCTACAACTGTCTAGATCGACACCTCAACACCCAGCCAGAAAAAACTGCCCTCATTTTCGAGGCTGACGATGGTACGGTCACCAAAATCAATTACCGCGATCTGCATGCCCGCGTATGCCAGTTCGCCAATGCACTCAAATCTCGTGACATCAAAAAAGGTGATCGAATAGTTATCTATCTACCGATGAGCATCGAAGCGATCGTCGCAATGCAAGCTTGTGCACGCATCGGGGCAATTCACTCGGTCGTGTTTGGCGGTTTTTCTTCCAAGAGTTTGCACGAGCGCATCGTTGATGCACAAGCTGTAGCCGTTATCACTGCCGACGGACAGATGCGTGGCGGCAAGGTAATGCCATTAAAGCCAGCAGTCGATGATGCATTAAGCATGGGCGACGTGGACATGGTGCACAGCATAATCGTCTATCAACGCACTCAGTCCGAAGTGCAATGGAATGCAAACAATGTCTGGTGGCATGAACTCATTACCAATCAGTCTAATACTTGCGAACCTGAATGGGTCAGCGCAGAACACCCCTTATTCATCCTCTACACATCCGGCTCCACTGGCAAACCCAAAGGCGTACAGCATTCCAGCGGCGGCTATCTACTCGGCACGATGGTTTCCATGCAATGGGTGTTTGACTACAAACCATCTGATGTATTCTGGTGCACCGCCGACGTAGGCTGGATCACAGGCCACAGCTATGTGGCTTACGGCCCATTGGCGATGGGAGCTACCGAAGTCATATTTGAAGGTGTGCCCACCTATCCCAATGCGGGACGTTTCTGGAAAATTATCCAAGATCACAAAGTCACTACTTTCTACACCGCACCGACAGCTATCCGCTCCCTTATCAAACTCGGTGCCGACTTACCCAAACAATACGATCTATCCAGTCTGCGCCTGCTCGGCAGCGTTGGAGAACCCATCAATCCCGAAGCATGGATGTGGTATCACACAGTCGTCGGACAAGAGCGTTGCCCTATTGTTGACACATGGTGGCAAACCGAAACCGGCTGTCATATGATCTCGCCGCTCCCTGGCGCGATCCCTTCCAAACCCGGTTCCTGTACCCTACCCTTGCCCGGCATCATGGCAACCATCGTCAACGAAGCGGGCGGTGAAATAAACGACTTACACGGTGGCTTCTTAGTTATCCAAAAATCATTCCCATCCCAAATTCGCACCATCTGGGGCGATCCCGAGCGTTATAAGAAAAGTTACTTCCCCGAAGAAATGAAGGGTGCTTATTTAGCAGGGGATTCCGCTCACCGTGACGAAGACGGATATTTCTGGATTATGGGCCGAATCGACGACGTGCTAAACGTCTCCGGCCATCGCCTAGGCACTATGGAAATTGAATCCGCGCTAGTCGCCAACTCCTTGGTCGCTGAAGCGGCAGTTGTCGGCAAACCTCACGACATCAAAGGTGAAGCCGTAGTGGCTTTCGTCGTACTCAAAGGTGCACGTCCGGCTGATGCGGCGGCAGCAAAACAACTAGCCGAAGAATTGCGTAGTTGGGTAGGCAAAGAAATCGGCCCCATCGCCAAACCCGAAGAAATCCGCTTCGGCGAAAACCTCCCCAAAACCCGCTCCGGAAAAATCATGCGCCGCCTGCTGCGTGCCATCGCCAAAAGTGAAGAAATCACTCAAGATGTGTCTACACTGGAAAACCCGGCAATCCTTGAACAGCTTAAAGAGGTAATTAAATAAGCTTGCTGGGTTTCGGTGCAGATCGGTAGATACTATTACCCAAGTCAACATCTGTGCAACTCGGGATCGAATAATTTATTTGACTTGAGCACACCGAAAGCGACATGAATGAGTTTACGCATCATCGCCCCGATAATAAGCTTAGGTGGTTTTGGCCCGTAGCGGCTAAACGTTCTCGAAAGCGCTTCCCCCAAGCGGTTCTGTACAACGCAACGATAGCGGGCATGTAGAGCGACTTTCTCAAAAAGGCATGCCCTCTCTTTGACATTCTAGATTTCAGTTTAACGCTTGTGTCCGATTTGTGTTGGCGCGGGTCAACACCTGCGAATGCGGCGGTATATTAATGACATTACTGATAGTGATAATATGAAAACTATCACTTGAAGTGCATTTGGCTGGTCGTTATAGCCGATCAGGATATGCAGGAAATTGCCCAGCAGACTTTCCTCGGAAAGTAGTTTCGAACTGTTCCAGAGCGGATCAACCAGCGGCGGGAGCCAGTCGATGGTCACTAGGTTCCAGGTCGCTTCGGATGCCATGCTTGCTGCCATCAGCATTAGTAGCCAGCTAGCTACCGAAAACAGTTTGTGCACCGGAATCCTTACTATGCCGTGATAGATGAGAATCCCGACCAATAATGCCAAACCACCTCCTAGCAGACCACCGACCAGCATGCTCCAACCTTCACTGGCTACGCCTTGGGCAGCGCCTAGCAGGAAGAATGCCGCTTCCGATCCCTCACGCATTACGACGGAACAGGCCACCAACAGTAGTGCGGTTATGGGCAGTGCACCTTGCCGGACGGAGCTTCCCAGCTGCAACATGTGCTGGCTAAGCTCGCGCCCATGCTCGGTCATCCAGAATACCGTCCAAGCGATCAGCAGCGATGCGGATGCCAGCACAGTCGCATTAAAGATGAATTCTCCTTTACCTTCGAACGATGTTTCAAGCCGCGCCATGAATATGCCGAAGAATATTGCCCCTGTCAGCCCCAACAGTGCACCTGCACCAATTCTGCGCCACGCTCCGTCCAAGCCACGCGTGGCTGCCATGAGTACCCCTATGACGATCACCATCTCAAGCATTTCACGGAACACGATGACGAGTGACGAAATCATATTTCCTCCAGACTGCATAGCTTGCATTGACCAAACATCGTCAACTGATGGCCGCTTACCACAAACCCGCGTTCTGCGGCGATCGCTTCTTGCAGCTGCTCAATCCTTGCATGAGTAAACTCCTCGATGCGCCCGCACTTCGTGCAGATCATGTGATCGTGATGCCCCTTGTCAGCACGCTCATAGCGCTTCTTATCGGACATCTGAATCGAACCGAGCTGCCCCGCCTCTTCAAGAGCCGCTAGGCCTCGATAGACCGTTGCAATGCCGATTGCCTGACCAGAGTCAGTCAGGGCTCGAGCAACCTCCTCGGCATCCCAGTGTCGATTTGAGGAGTTGATCAGGTAAAGAATTGCTTGACGCTGTTCTGTTAGCTTTAACATACTGATAATGATAATCGTTATTAGCATGCAAAGTAAAGGGGAATTCGGGCAGGCATGTACATACTGAAGAAGCGGAGAATTTTAATGCGCAAACCATTTCGTTTGCTATGCTCAATTTCGGTATATAGCGGACGTTCCAATACAGTCTAACTCAGGTCCGCTTGGGGCCGAGCTGTTGACCTTTCATTAATCGCTTTAACTGACTGTTCAATGCTCACCAGCAATGGTTGAATACACAAATTCTTAAATCTCAAATGACTGCATCGTCTTCAGCGGAGCGGCCAGAATATGTTTAAAACACGCGTAAATATTAAATGTTGAAATTCCAAGCAATTGGAGCTTACTGGAATCCTAATTTCAACCCTATAAGCTAATATACAGTAGGGCTTCGAAATTTCCCCTACCCAATTCTTCTGTGCAACTAGCCGTTTAATTTAACTAAAACTCATTACTGAGTTTTAGTTGATTTATCTACTAGACAAAATCATCGCCTCGCATCACAATACTTAGCTTGCTAATCATTTGTACGCTAAGCACTTCATGAAATCTCTGAACGAACAATTTTCTGAGTCGATGTTTCTGGCGACACATGCTTGGCGTAATGAATTAGATAGACGATTGCGTCCCTTGGGATTCTCGCATTCGCGCTGGTTATTATTACTGCATCTTTCGCGCAATGACGGTTGCAGCCACAGTGAGCTAGCTCAATTCATGGGCATCGAAGCCGCGACGCTGGTCAAGCTGGTCGATCACATGGAGAAAGAAAGTCTGCTAACACGTTGTGCAAGCGAAACAGATCGTAGAGTTAAGCATTTACATCTTTCAGACGCAGGGAAAAAGGTCGTTGAAGATATACGCTCTTACGCAGCAGATTTACGACTTGAAGTATTGGCAGGCCTAAATCAAGATGAAATCAAAATTGCACTTGATGTATTGAACAATATTCGTAGCAAACTAGGAACACTGGTATGAAGCTAAGTAAAAAAATATTTATTGGCGTAGCGCTGTTATTAATTCTAATCAGCGGCTTTGCCTATGCTCACTTTGCAGCCTTTACGCGCAGTACTGAAAATGCCTACATCAATGCGAACGTGGTGAATGTAGCGTCACTGGTTGCAGGACGTGTCACTGCCGTGTACATCAAAGACAACCAATATGTACACCAAGGTGACGCTCTGTTTGATGTTGACCCCACCCCTTTCAGCATCGCTCTAGCCCGTGCGCAAGCTAATCTGGCACTCGCAAAGCAAAGTGCTCGTCAAGATAATGCAGAAATCACCGTAGTGCAGGCACAAGTTAGCCAGATCCAAAGCGACCTTGCCAATGCGCGCGCCAACGATGCGCGTAACAAAGAGTTACTCGCGCAAAAATTCCTCACACAGCAAGCTCTCGACGATACCCATACGCATGTACAAGCCTTGCAAGCTTCACTGGATCAAGCACGTGCCAAACTGACTAAAGCCCTTTCCGCCCCGACTAAAACCGAGGAGCGTGGAGATTTCTTAAAAGCACAAGCTGATATTGCCCAAGCACAGCTTGACCTTGAACATACTCACGTTACAGCTGCTCAAGATGGGCAGATCAGCAATCTCAGCCTGACCAAGGGATCTTTGGTCGGTGTCGGCATGCCGCTATTTGCGCTCATTGCACAAGATAGCTTTCACATTGATGCCAATTTCAAAGAGACCGAATTGATCGGTATCCATCCCGGTCAGGCTGTAGATATTCAAATCGATATGTACCCAGATCAAGTATTCAAAGGGACGGTGGAAAGCCTTAGCGGAGGTACAGGGACGGCCTTCTCTCTGCTGCCCGCGCAAAATGCAACAGGTAATTGGGTCAAGATTGCGCAACGTATTCCGGTGCGTATCAAGCTTGCTCCGAGTGATGCCGAGCATCCTTTACGTATTGGTGCGACTGCGACGGTTAGTGTGCATCTCAAGTAAGGGTATCGCTAGGGATTAAAGATGAGCCTAAAAATTTCACCACAGAGACACAGAGGCACAGAGAAATTCAAAACAACAAAGAGATTTTCAGCACATCCGAATATTGATTTTAACAGTCATGCTGATTGCTTATTTTCACTCTCTATTGTCGGTTCTAAAACTGAGATTATTAGGCTAAATACGAATATTCCCACCCTAAGCGAATCACGGCCCTTCTTGGCAAACTATTTATGAGTTCCAGCCGTATACTGACTAGCATCGCCGTGATGGCAGCAACCATCATGCAGGTACTGGATACCACTATCGTCAACGTCGCACTGCCCAGTATGGCAGGTCAGCTTGATGCTTCACCGGACAATATCAGTTGGGTGTTGACCTCTTACCTAATTGCCTCCGCGATTTTCATGCCGCTCACGGGGTTCTTTACTGATCGCATTGGTCAAAAACGCTTTTTACTCATTAGCATCGCTGGATTCGTTATTACTTCAGCCTTATGTGGAATCGCAAACAGTCTCACACAGATGGTGATGTTCCGCTTTTTGCAAGGTGTGTTCGGCGCGTCGCTCGTGCCGCTCTCGCAATCTATCATGCTGCAGATTTTCCCCGGCGAGCAACGCGGCAAGGCGATGGCAATCTGGGCGATGGGAGTCATGGTTGCACCAATTTTAGGCCCGACACTGGGTGGCTGGCTAACCGAATTCATTAGCTGGCGCTGGACATTTTTCATCAACCTGCCAGTGGGCATCGCCTCCTTCATCCTCGCGATGCGCTATGTGCACGATACACCCACCCGGGCTCGGCGCATGGACTGGACGGGTTTCGCCACCCTGGCTTTGGGCATTGGAGCGCTACAGTTAGTGCTGGATAGGGGAAATCAGGACGACTGGTTTAGTTCGCAAATGCTGGTCTTCGCCATCATCATTGCTGCACTTTCTTTCATTTTCTTCATTAGTTATTCGCTTACCGGAAAACACCATCCGTTGTTTGATCTACGCATATTCAAGGATAGAAACTTTTTAGTTGCCAGCCTGATTATGACCACCATCGGTATTGGTTTCTTCGGCGGCATGTTGCTGCAATCGCTGTTCCTACAAAACTTTCTAGGCTATCCGACCTTTAATGCCGGACTTTATATGGCACCACGTGGCCTAGCTTCGTTTTTCGTTATGATGTTTGTCGGCAAATTTTCCGGCAAATTTCCGCCTCGCAATTTTATCTTGGTGGGTATTTGTTGCAGCATAGCTGGAAATTATATGATGACAAGCTTTACCGCAGAGATGACCGCTAACGAGTTGATTGTACCCATGATTTTGCAAGGCATGGGCATGGGACTAATATTCGTACCCATCTCTACACTGGCGTTCACGACCCTGCCCAAAGAAACCGCTGCCGAAGCCGCAGGCATCTATAGCCTGATCCGCTCCATGGGTTCAGCACTAGGAATTTCGATACTCGTGACCTATTTCTCTCGCGACACACAGCAAAATTGGAGCTTGCTACGCGGTGCAATCACCCCTTACAGCGAAGCATTACAAAGCTATCTCAGCCCGCTGCACCTCGGTGCAACTGATCCACAAGGCATACAGCTCGCAGCCCATGCCGTGCTGCAACAAGCGCAAAACATTGGATACACCAACAGCTTCTGGTTCGCCACTTTGAACTTCGTGGTGATGTTGCCGTTGCTGCTATTGGTGCGTGCACCCGCTAAAACGGCTCAAGAAAAAGTGCAAAGCAGTCCAGAATAAACAATAAGTTACGGCGACCTGCCATCGGAAGCTAAACACGCAAATTTTTTAGCACTTGAAAATCTGCGTTAATCTGCGCAATCTGCGGATTGAACTGTGGTTTTCTTATTTAGGCAACGCTGATTAAGTCGCCATCCCCGCGAAGGCGCACTACTGTCCGGAATAATTTTTCAAGGTCGCTTGAAAGTGTTGCAGTACAAGGCCGTATGGGATAATCCCTGAGCGCCAACTCAACTACTAGGACTG
>Ga0316204_10008152_pt1 | contig 14791 bp, 14 predicted proteins | sample 6monrhotite_MG_2_FD_205661 | JGI IMG/M metagenome (GOLD analysis project Ga0316204, IMG submission 205661) | Microbial mat bacterial communities from mineral coupon in-situ incubated in ocean water Damariscotta River, Maine, United States -... | ecosystem: Environmental > Aquatic > Marine >...
TTATTGCTGCATTTAAAGGGCATGAAGCTATCTTTAATATTTTACTGAATAATGGTGCTGACATATCATTAAGCAATGCTGAAGGACAGAATGCACTTATCATTGGCGCCTTTATCGAAAACAAATCAATTGTGGATTTATTGCTCAACAAAGGAGTCAATGTCCATACAAAAACAAAATATGGCAGATCGGCACTACACATAGCCGCCAGCAGCGCTAACAAGGATCTAGTAAACACTTTATTAAATAGTGATGCAAAACCTTTGATCATTGACTCAAGTGAGGATGATTATTTTGCCACCGCTTTCAGCCATGGAATGTATGCAGAATGGTTAATAAATAAAGGGCATATTGATAATTCAAAACAAACACTTGGCATTACTATAAAATATTTTCAGAAGGCGATAGATGAATATAAAAAAATCACCAAGGATCTGGATTCGAAAATAACAACACAAAACATCAAAACGATAGCCTTACTCGTATTTTCTGCCTACGCAACACAAACACAAGCAAGAATTAATGCAAAAGCGAGTGGAACCGGACGTGGCTTTGCATATAACACAGTTAAAATTAAAGGGACTGGCACACTTAGTGACACAAGAGACAGTTATGTAAGCAAAGACAAAAAAAGTGCTCTACTTAAAAATAAATATTCATCTATTTATAATTGCGTACTCACTAATACCAAGGCCAGTAAATGCATTAATGACAACAAAGGAATATAGTCATGACTAAATCATGCATTAGATTAATATTTTTATTCGCAAGTGTTTCCTTACTTGGTGCATGTGGCTACCAGCACGTTAAATTAAATTATGCCGACATATCCGCAAAAAGGAAGATGGACTTAAGCATTGAAAGCATCATCGTCGAACCTGCTGCCAAAGAAACCAGTGGATTAATCACAAGCATTAAAGACACTAAACCCAGTGATGATGACAATAGAATTTATCAAGTAAAAAAAATGATCTTTACCCAACCTACTCAGAATGGAATTCAATAATTGAACGCGCCATTGCTAACTCAGGCATCTTTAACCCAAAAAGCAAAAATACATTTTCTCTTCGCGTAACTGCACTTGTAATCAAGTACCCTGGTTGGGGAGGTAATTTCCCAACTGATATAACTGCACGATATGATTTAATTGATACGTCCAGCTCAAAAATAATTTTTTCTACTAAAATAAAATCTCATGCTCAATCTGAACCGCTTGCTTATTTGGGTGGACATCATCGATGGATGGAGGCTATGAACCGAACCATTAATCAAAATGTAAAGCTGTTTCTTGAGAAATTATTAAAAATTAATATCCAAAAATTAAATACCACCAAACAACCTTAAAACGCAAAGGATATAATCATGATTAAGCTATGTACAAAATTACTCTTCGTATTGATAAACGTATTCTTGCTTAGCGCATGCGGCTATCAACCGATTAATCTGAAATATTCAGACATAGCCCAAAAACGAAAAATAGATATGTATATTGATAGCATCATAGTACAGCCGACGACCAAAGAAACAGGAGGCTTAATTAAAAGTATAAATGATTCAGATTATAAAGATGATGACAACCGAATTCACCATGTAAAAAAAGGTAATGCATACATCAACTGGAATGCCACGCTTGATCAAGCAATCTCTGAATCCGGCATTTTTAATCCAAAAAGCAAGAACATTCTAGCACTTAGAGTCACCGCTTTAGATATAAGGTATCCTGGCTGGGGAGGTGATTTTCCTACTGATATAACGGCAAAATATGAATCAATTAATACGTCTAATTCAAAAAAAGTTTTCACTACTGAAATAAAGTCACACGCACAATCAGCACCATTTGCTTATATTAACGGTCACATGAGATGGAAAGAGGCTATTAATAGAACTATTAATCAAAACGTAAGATTGTTTATTGAGGCATTAATAAAGAGCAACCAATTTTAATACCTAATACATCCGTCAGTACTCATAACATTGAGTTAATATAATAGTATTTTCATAAATGATTATTACTCTACTGGCACAGTCCTATCGCTCGCCCAATCTCGTATATGCTGGATTTTCTCACCCATAACAACCGACAAGGGCTTGGTTTGTTTTAGTTCATCAAGGATATGCTGTGTATTTAATTCTGTAGATTGTGCATAAACGGCATACATCGAGGAAACGATTGCCTGCTCAATTTCTGAACCGGAAAAACCATCACTTGCTGTGGCTAATGATTCAAGGTCAAAAACAGTCACATTTTTATCCCGTTTTGTTAAATGAATATCAAAGATCTCTTTACGTGTTTTATGTGTTGGTAAATCAACAAAAAATATTTCATCGAATCTACCTTTACGAATTAGCTCGGGTGGCAATGAGTCTATATTATTTGCGGTTGCCACCATAAAGACGGATTTTTCATTCTCTGCCATCCAGGTCAAAATAGTACCTAAAACACGCCGTGAGGTCCCTCCGTCGTTTTCACCCGTCGACAATCCCTTTTCAATTTCATCAATCCAGAGTACGCATGGTGACATGACTTCTGCTGTTTTTAATGCCTGACGAAGGTTTTTTTCAGACTCACCAAAGAACTTATTGTATAAGGCGCCAAAATCAAGGCGTAATAATGGAACAGAAAAGACACCCGCTACCGCTTTTGAGACCAGACTTTTACCACACCCCTGAACGCCTAGTAAAAGAATACCTTTTGGGTTCTGCAACCCGTGGTCTTTGTCTTGACTACGAAAAACAGACTTACGTAACTCCAACCAATGCTTTAATTTTGCCATGCCTCCGACACTGGAAAACTGTTCTGTATCGTATTCAAATGACAATAAGCCATCTTGATTTAATAATTCATATTTCGCCGACATAACAGCTGTTAAGTCCGACTCGGTTATGGCACCGTCGTCGAATATAACCTTGCGGGCTAATCTTCGTGCATCACCCGTTGTAAGCCCGCCAAGGTTACGAACTAACGCATCCAGCGTTCTATTATCTGTTTTGACTTTTTCCTTGCCGTTTTTAGTTGACCAGGAAAAGGCTTCATCTTTAATTATTTGCAATAATTTTTCTTCGGTAGGTAATTGCAACTCAAAAGAAGCCGATAATTTACGTAAGTCTTCGGGCACATCAATTTCATGGCTTAACAAAACAATGTGATGCCCTGTTTTATAATGCGCTAAAGCTATTTCTTTCATTAAACGGGCATTAACTGGCTCTTCCATGAAATGATGAAAATCAAGTAATACATACACACCATCTATCGTGCTGGCTTTAATGTGTTTTAATACGGCATCCGGATCGGTTAAGGTTTTGTGGCTACCCATGTCAAGATCAACACGCGCCAAGCCTTCTGTAATAGACCAGCTAAATAGCGGCTTATTTAACCTTAAAATAAGTTTCTTCAGCATGTCTAACACACGAAGTTCTTCGTGGCTTTGAATAACGACGATGGGCATTCTTGATTGAAAAATTAATTCGAGATCATTTTGATCACTCATTTATTATTATTCCCTGATTTTTTGACTCTATAAAACGATACTTTAAAAAAACTATGCTGACCAGCCTTAATCAACTTGAGTCCGCTAGAAAATGGGGAAAATAATTAATTATTTTATTTCTTGATTAGACAGTTTTTTAGACAGTATCTGTGGTGTAATTAGTCCATAACCTTGCATCTGCCAATGCACTAACTCATTCATAGCAGAAGGCACTACTTCAACAAAATCCTGAAAATCATTTATGCCGTAGTCAAAATCATGTGCCGCAATTTCACACACTTTAAATTTAAAGCCAAAATCCGCATAATATTTCATTCTATCAACAACAACTTGATATTTTTTCTCATTCTTTTTTGCCAATGTGACTAGTTCCGTACCATGAACCATGACCACTACATTTAAGAATTCTGGTGCTTCATTATACGGAGGCTTCATTAAAGGATTCATCCATGAACGAATCCAGTACAAGGCAGAACCTATTTTTTCTGGTTCATCAAAATAGAAATCAAATATTACTTTTTGGTCTTTATATGGCGTATTTACCAGCTTCGAATCCGACAAAACCGAAGAAGCCATTAATAAACAAAATAGACAGGCGAATATTTTCTTTAATTTCATACTGTTAGCCTTTATAGCTACTTAGACAATATCTATGCATGCTATGGTGAGGGGTGCAAACTAAGTGTAGAATACGCAGCATATTAAGCAACCGAGTCTCTACTTCTATGAAATGGTTAGATAAAATCCCTTTCCTGCCTTTAGTACTTATAACAATTATGTTGGGTATTGCTCCCTACCCTGCGCAACCTCAGCCACATCTTGTTGAAAAGCTACTCATGCTTAGCCAAGGGACACTCGTTAAACCGATCGATATTTTTGATCTATTCTGGCATTGCTTGCCATTGACTCTTTTGATTATCAAACTCGTTCGTTTACGAACTGCTTCATCTAATCAATAAATTTAAATTAATTGCGAGAAACCATTTCCTTGCAATGTGCCTGCAGGTTGCTTGCCTTCAGGTTTTGCAATGCAATTAATGATTGGATAAAGCCATTTTCTGCGGAAACTTGCCACCAACGTGATGCTTCACAAACGTCACTGGTAACGCCTTTACCTTCCAGGTACATCAAACCAAGGTTATATTGAGCCATACCATCACCATTTTTTGCGGCTAATTTCCACCATTGCATCCCTTCTTCGAAATTCACATTAACGCCGTTGCCCATAATGTAAATCAGGCCGAGATTGTATTGCGCATTTATGTTTCCATCTAATGCTGATTTCTTCATCCAGTAAATTGATTTTTGCATATCATGTTTTATGCCTTCACCTGTTGCATAGGCAATAGCCAGGTTATACTGTGCTTCAACATGGCCTTTACGTGCAGCTTTTTGATACCAGATAGCCGACTGCGCGTGATCTTCTTTAAAACCTAATCCTGAATCGAGCATGACAGCTAACTGATATTGCGCACTGACATAACCCGATTTGGCTAACTCCATAAATATTTTTGCGGCTGACGTAAAGTCAGTTGCTTCATAAGCATCAACGCCTTGCATAAACTGGTAGTAGGGATCACCTGATTTTTCAGCTTTTGAAATAAAACTCGACTCTAATTGGTAGCTTACCGGGATCGATGAGCGTTTTGCATGCGCGGAAAAAGAAAAGCCCCATGTTGTTAATATGATAACAACGGCTAGTTTGATTAAATTGTTATGATTGCGCTTACCCATGACCCACCTCATAAAAGGCTGCTATGGTCAATTTATCGACTGTAACGAATCAAAACTTTAATATAGGCGAATTAACGATTACTTAAAATATCATAACCTTATGTTTTTAAAATAATTACTTTTCGTAATATTCATCAATGATGGACTGTAAGGTGTTTAATTTACCATGAAAAAAATGCCCTGAATCAGGCTCACGCACAATACTAACTTTTGAGAATTGGCTAGCCCATTCCATTACTTCGTTCGCATCCACTATTTCATCTTGCATACCTTGAATGAGCAACCAGGGACAGGTAGGCGCCTGTAAGGGCGTAAAATCAAAAATATTAACTGGTGGAGCAACCGTAATTAACTGTTTACAACTTACGTCTAACGAAGCCTTCATCGCGATATAAGCACCAAAGGAAAACCCTGCCAGGCACAATTCTTGTTCAGGCATTTCATTTTGCGCCCAGTCAATAACTGCTTTAAGGTCGTCAACTTCACCTTTAGCTTCATCGTATAACCCTGCGCTTTTGCCAACACCTCTGAAGTTAAACCGTATTGTTACCAACCCTAGCTGACCCAATGCTTTATCGAGTGTATGAATGACTTTATTTCGCATGCTTCCACCATGCAATGGGTGCGGATGACAAATAATAGCAATCGTTTTTCTGTGATTATTCTTCGGAATACTAAGCAGGCACTCTAGATCACCAGAAGGACCAGCAATAATAAGAGGTTGATTTTTCTTGGCAGGATACAAGTAAATAGTCCGCAGTTACTCATTGAAAAGTATTAGTCTGAAACGTAACCAAACTCAGCAGCCACTTCTGACTGCTTAGCAATAAATTTAGCTTTTGTTATATTACTTTCTTTTAATGCCGCTTTCATATTATCCATCAAGCGTTGAATGTCTTTTATTAATCGCGTTACTTGTTTCGGAGAACGTTTACTTAACACGCGATCCATCTTAACTGTTAATGCATTATATTCCTGTACAAATGCATTGAACTTCTTCACATCGGCCTGAAATAATACCAATTGATTTGCATGCTCTACTGAACGTCTTGTGTCTACCCATTTTTTATTAAACTCACTATCGCTCATTTCTTTATTTTTATGTTTTTCCTTGTCTAACTTAAGTAATTCACCTTCTTCGGCGAGTTTTTTATTATCACTCGTCAGTGTGGTCTTCCATGTTTCAAGGCGCTCAAGCATTTTAACAAGACGCTGTAATTCTTGTTGTTGAACATTAAGAATGTTAATTAAATTATTCAGACGGGGCAGGTCTTTTTCATCACCTTGGTAAGCTGCCGCGTAGACAGCGTTCACATTCAATAGCAATAAAAAAATAAATACTTTACTTAAAAAAATTTTCATAAGACGTGGGAGTTTATAACAAAGAACGGGGTAATTATATCACTAACCCATAGAGCATACCTTGATAAAACCGTATTCCTTTTATCCTTCTAGCTCATTATCCTTAATTTCCGAGTTACCCAGAAACCAATCGGCATATGGCCTTAAATCTAACCAGCTCCACTCTTCAAGCTGCACTGTTAGTTGATGACCATCCTGATACTCTAGCCTGATGATAGATAATTCGCCCTCACTATAAAGCACGCAACAAACCTTGATTAATTGCCCCGTCAAATTAACATAATAATTACCCGGTACTGGCAGTTGTTTTTTTGGCATTTCCATCTCCGCTCACGGTTGAAAATTAACGTGCTTTATTAGTTATAAAATTAACCGCACTTCGAATCACCACAATTCAGGCATGTCATACAGCCATCCATTTGAATCACGGCTTTCGTTGTGCATTTTCCACAGAGCTGAGCACCTGCAGGAAAATCACCTTTACTGGTTTCATCTGCTTTCTTTGTCATGGAGTCATATTGCTGACGCTTCTCATCAACCAATTTCTGCTGATGTTCATCAAGCGTATCGTCTACCAACATTCCTATCATACGTAAGTGACATTCTATAGCATCACCAATTTCTGCTACTAGTGATGGCATGTATTTACCACCACGTTTAAAGTAACCACCACGCGGATCAAACACTGAGCGTAATTCTTCTGCAAGGAAGGTTACATCGCCGCCTTTACGGAAGACAGCCGACACGATTCTTGTTAATGCCACGATCCATTGAAAGTGATCCATATTTTTTGAGTTAATAAAGATCTCAAATGGTCGTCTTAGTTCATGCTCAGTACCATGATTTAATATCACGTCGTTGATCGTGACGTATAAAGCATGCTCTGAGAGTGGTGTTTTAATTTTATAAGTCGAACCCAATAACATTTCTGGGCGCTCGAGCTTTTCTGTCATATGAATAATATTTGAGGTCGGTTCCTCAGGCTTATTCACATCAACTACTGCTTCATCTTTTGGCTCATCTTCCTTAACGAGTCCGTATCCTACAATTTTTTTCTCTATCTTGACCGGCATTGCTTGCTCCTGATCGTAATAATTCCTGTACTGATAACAATTTAAGAATTAATTAAAATTTTCCGTAATAACCTTCTTTCAAGGCATCATAAAGATTAGCCGCTGTGTGCAGCTCACCGTCATACTCTATTTCTTCATTACCTTTCAATTCAACAACTGAACCATCGTCTAATGTGAATTTATAGGTTGTGTTTTCAAGGTCCTTATCTTTAACCAATACACCCTGGAAAGCTTCGGGGTTAAAACGGAATGTTGTACATCCCTTCAGGCCTTTTTCATGTGCATACATATAAATATCTTTGAAATCTTCATATTCATAATCAGTAGGCACATTGGCTGTTTTAGAAATAGATGAATCAACCCATATTTGCGCAGCTGCCTGTACATCAACGTGCTGTTTTGGGTGAATGTCATCAGCCGATATAAAATAGTCTGGCAACTTTTCATCTTCTTTTTCGCTATATGGCATCGCGTTAACATTCACCAGTTCACGATAGGCTAATAATTCAAACGAATATACATCGACTTTTTCTTTTGTTTTACGGCCTTCACGAATAACGTTACGTGAATAATGATGCGCAAAACTAGGTTCAATTCCATTACTGGCGTTATTCGCTAACGACAATGAAATAGTACCTGTTGGTGCGATTGAGCTATGGTGCGTAAAACGTGCGCCAACTTCAGCTAGCTCATCAACCAACTTGCTATCGACACCTGCAATCTGCTGCATGTAACGACTATATTTTGCATGTAATACCTTGCCTTTTACTTTGTCGCCTAATTTATAACCATCAGCAACCATTTCAGGACGCTTGATTAACATGGCCGCCGTTACTTCAAACTCTTGTTCCATTACGGGCGCAGCACCTTTTTCACGTGCTAGCTCCAAGCCAGTTTGCCAGCCGGTTACAGCCAACTCTCGACTAACACGCTCTGTGAATTCAAGCGAGTCGTCTGCGCCGTATTTCATTTTCAACATGGTCATGGTGGAACCCAAACCTAGAAAACCCATACCGTGACGTCTTTTGTGTAAAATCTCATTACGCTGGCCTTCAAGTGGCAAACCATTTATTTCTACTACGTTATCTAACATGCGTGTAAATATCGCAACAGCCTGGTTAAATTCTTCCCAGTTAAACGCAGCATGATCAGTGAATGGATCAGTCACAAATTTAGTTAGATTGATTGAACCTAACAAACAAGACCCATAAGGTGGCAATGGCTGTTCGCCACAAGGGTTGGTCGCACGAATATCTTCGCAGAACCAATTGTTGTTCATTTCATTGACTTCATCTATCAGGATAAAGCCAGGCTCAGCAAAGTCATAAGTCGAGGACATGATGACATCCCATAAACGACTTGCTCTGATGGTTTTATAAACCTTGCAAGCAACAAGACCTTCATCGTTTGTGATGTAACCGTCTTTAATAGACCATTCGCGCCAGATTACTTCTTCAGGATTGTTAATATCTTGCTCATCTTGTTCTTTTTTAAGAATAGGAAAAGCCAGTTGCCAATCAGCGTCATCTTTTACTGCTTGAATGAATTCATTAGTAATAAGGAGTGATAGGTTAAATTGACGTAAACGACCGTCTTCACGTTTTGCGCGAATAAAATCCAGTACATCCGGGTGACCCACATCAAATGTTGCCATTTGTGCTCCACGGCGACCACCGGCACTTGATACGGTAAAACACATCTTGTCGTAGATATCCATAAACGACAAAGGACCAGACGTATGCGCCCCAGCACCCGCTACATAAGCACCTTTAGGGCGCAGGGTTGAGTATTCATAACCGATTCCACAACCTGCTTTTAAGGTAAGGCCTGCTTCATGCACTTTATCAAGGATGTCGTTCATGGAGTCTTTAATAGAACCTGACACGGTACAGTTAATGGTACTGGTCGCCGGTTTATGCTCCTGAGCACCCGCATTGGATGTAATTCTGCCTGCTGGAATAACGCCGCGTTTTAATGCCCAAACAAATTTTTCGTGCCATTCCTGACGTTTTTCTTCTGTTTCTTCAACCTCGGCCAAGGCATGGGCAACACGTGCATAGGTATCATCGATGGTTTCATCAACGACTTTGCCTTGTTTGGTTTTTAACCGGTATTTTTTATCCCATATATCTAGCGATGCTGATTGAAATGGAATGGATGAAACACTCTTGCTAACAGCTTTCAGATGAGCGGATTTCATAGACCCGACGATCCCCCGTTATTAATATTTTTATCGATATCCCTATCCTCAGCATAAGCCAAGAAAGGTAATAAAATCGCATATTTAGAACAACTAGCCTCTAAAAACACAATATCTTGTATGTTGATGTGTAGCTTAGATACTAGAGCTATGACTGTCAATAGTTATTAGCTACACAATATGCGTCGTTATTTCAGCACTTAATAATATACCGTTTTATTGGATTTTCGGAAGCTTTTGAAATGTATAGAAAATATAAAATGACTCTCAAATAGCTAAAAATTCTCTCCATTTATATTAAAAAATAATTCAATTTTTTTACTTTTTTTAACTGAAATAACTCCCTTTATTTTCTTTCAATAATTGGAATATATGACCTGAGAATTAAATAACCTTGAATTACGATTTTTAATCACCATTTAGTTATCAAGCGAAACATTTTATAAATTGAATTTTTTATACTGACAGGAGAAATATTATGTCACTAAGTCATCATGAACCCTGGGGGTTACTCAATCAATTCTCAAATGAATTAAATAGTTTATTTCCACCTCGCGCTATCAGTGCGCGCAACAAGGAAAACACGACCACAGCCAGCGACTGGGTGCCGGCCGTTGATATTAAAGAGGAGGCTGAGTCATTCCTGATTCATGCTGATATTCCTGGTGTTGACCCAAAAGATATCGATATTCATATGGAAAACGGCGTTTTAACCATTAGCGGCAACCGTGTTGATACCAAAACTGAAGAACAAGATGGATATCGCCGTGTGGAACGCTCACGTGGCACCTTTTTACGCCGCTTTACATTGCCCGATACTGCCAATGCAGATCAAATTTCTGCCACCAGTAAACATGGCGTACTTGAGGTTACTATTCCCAAACAAGCAAAAATGCAGGCTAAAAAAATTACAGTTAACAGTTAAGTCCAAGCACTACACCATTAAGCCACCGTCATGTGGCCTAATGGTGCTTGTAAACCATGCTGAATTATCGGAACATTTAAACAAATCCAGGGTCAATATCGATAACCCATTTACATGACATTCAAACAAGGTAATCAGGAATGAAATTAAAATCTATTATTGTGCCACTCAGTATCGCGATTGCTGCAGCATTTATTTACGTCAATTACTCTGAAAAACAAAATACCGATACCAATGCTGCTCAATTAGCCCAAACCAGCACCAAAGATATGGAGGCAGACACCAAAGTCAATATTCAGCCTTCAACTGCTATCATCAGCACAAGTAATGAACCTGAAGTAACGAAAACTGCCCTTATACCACAGGCAAATGCCGCTCTACCTCATGAAGTAATGGGGCAAAAGTTACCTTCTCTGGCGCCCATGCTTCAAAATGTTATTCAAGGCGTTGTGAATATCGCCATTGTTGGAAAAAAAGAACAGGCACAATCTAACCCGTTTTTAGATGACCCCATGTTTAAACATTTTTTCAATATTCCTCAACATAAACAGCCTCAGCAACGACGCAGCAAGAGCCTCGGTTCTGGTGTCATTGTGGATGCTGAAAAAGGTTATATCGTCACCAACAATCACGTTATCGAAGAATCTGAAGAGATCAACGTAACACTTAGAAACGGCAAGCAATACAAAGCCAAAATTATTGGGACAGACAAAGAATCTGATCTGGCCGTTATTCAAATCAAAGCTGACAATCTGACCGCAGTACCTATGATCAGCTCTGAGAACCTACGTGTTGGCGATTTTGTTGTTGCTATTGGTAATCCATTCGGGCTGGGGCAAACCGTCACTTCAGGCATTGTTAGCGCGCTAGGTCGCTCAGGCTTGGGTATAGAAAGCTACGAAGATTTTATACAAACCGACGCATCAATTAACCCTGGTAACTCAGGTGGCGCACTGGTTAACCTTCGCGGTGAGCTTATTGGTATCAACACCGCTATTCTTTCACGTAGCGGCGCTAATATTGGCATTGGTTTTGCGATACCTACTACCATGGTTAAAAAGATCATGACCCAACTCATCACGCACGGGCAAATCCGTCGTGGACGACTTGGGGTTTACATCCAGGATCTTACACCTGAGCTATCCAGAGCGTTCAATATCAAGCAGCAAAAAGGCGCGGTTGTGGCACGTGTTGCAACGGGCTCCCCAGCCGAAAAAGCAGGCATCCGCGAAGGTGATATTGTTGTTTCTCTTGATGGTAAAGAAATTAAAAATGCAGCTGGCTTACGTAATACAGTCGGCTTATTACCTATAGGTAAAAAAGTAAAACTGGGCGTATTACGCGATGGCAAACAAATCAATATTAATGCTGTTATCGGTGAGCCACAGGAAGAAAAACAAGCAGCTGAGGACATACATGAACGCTTGAAAGGCGCTGTACTGGGTGAGCTAGAAGAAAACCACCCATTATTCGGAAAGGTTGAAGGTGTTGTTATCTTGTCAATCACACCTAATAGTCCTGCCGGACAAGCTGGACTACAAAAAGCAGATGTCATTACGTCTCTTAACCGTATGCCTATCAAGAACCTTAAAGACCTAAAAACTGCAATGAAACAGAAAACCAACGGTATCTTATTAAATATCCGTCGTGGTAATGGTGGTTTATACTTGTTACTGCAATAAAATGGAATGTTGCGGCCCTGTTTGAAAAATCAGGGTCACAACTAATACTAAAAACTGCAACTCCCATCATATTTTGACTAAACCTTATTAAATCCCTCTTTTCAGTAAGAGATATCCAAGTCACTCGATGTAACTCTACTGACTAATAGAACATTAAGCTTCTCATATATCTGACGATACTCTATATGACTACCAGCCATAAAAATCTATATATTAATGACTATATTACGTCGAAACGATCTTGTGAACCTATCAATAAGCGGCATATTTATTATTACAACTGTCCTTATCACATGGGTTGCGTTAACTAAAATAGAACAACAAACCAAACTAAATTCGAAAGAAGCGCTACAGACTGTTCTTGAAGCTACCCAAGGCGCACTCAATATCTGGATCTCGCAACGCAAATACGACATCCAAAAGCTTACATCACTGCCTGAAATAAGGGAGCTAACCAAAGCATTACTCAAAGAACCCATTGATTCAGCCAGCCTGATAGCAAGTCCACATCAAACAAAACTTCGTCATTTTATGAGTCAACGGTTACATGAGTTATCTGATAGAGGTTTTTTTGTTATCAATCCAGATATGATCAACATTGCATCAACTCGTAATGATAACCTAGGCATTAAAAACCTCATTCATCTACAAAGACCTGAATACATGAAACGATTACTTCAGGGAGAAACCGTTTTTATCCCAACAATCAAGTCAGATGTGCCACTAAATAATAAACAAGGTCATTTAACATCAGATGTACACACTATTTTTATAGGTAGTCCTGTTCGTGATGCCTATGGAAAAGTAATCGCTATTTTTGTTATACGCATGGATCCGTTTATTCACTTTATACGTATCACACAAATAGGGCGCCTCGGTAAGACTGGAGAAACCTATGCCTTCGATAAACAAGCATATCTGTTAACAGAAAGTCGCTTCGATAAACAATTAGGACGAATAAGAATCATCGAACCTGACAAAAAAGGAATATTAACCATACGAATTGAAAACCCTGGGGAAAATCTATTATCAGACCTTGATTCCAATAAAGTACTCCCAAAGAAAAAACTCACTTTAATGGCACACAGTGCTATTGCCGGGCATACTGGCTACAATATAGATGGCTATAAAGACTACCGTGGCGTCGAAGTATTTGGTGCATGGCTTTGGGATGAAAAGATGGGATTTGGCCTAACAACAGAAATCGATAAAGATGAGGCCTTGCAACCATTTTATGCGACACGATTGATAATCATAACCGTTTTAACTGCAACAGTAGCGCTCTCATTTACGCTCATAATCATACTTATTAACGTACGCAAGCAATCAGAACAGTCACTCAAAAAAGCTTATAATGAACTTGAATTACAAGTTGATAAACGTACCTATCAGCTCAAAAAGACACAGGACGAACTTCAACTAACCAATGAAAAATTATCAATACTGGCCACTATCGACCCATTGACCAACCTGGCAAACCGAAGATCTTTTGATCAACACTATAAAAACGAATGGTCTCGATGCAAACGTAATCATCAACCTTTATCTATTCTGATGCTGGACATCGATTACTTTAAAGCCTACAACGATCACTATGGACACCCTGCTGGAGATAAATGCCTGAAAAAAATAGCTCTAATACTAACAGGTATACATACCACTTCCCGTCCAGGAGATATCGTCGCTCGTTACGGAGGTGAAGAATTTATTATATTACTAAGTGGCACAACAAACAAACAAGCGATAGAAATCGCTAACCATATTTCTACATCAATCCATAAAGAAAACATTAAGCATGAAACTAATAATATCGACTCGATAGACATCATTACAGCAAGCATTGGTGTCGCAACAGAATCTGACTGGATTGAGGCCACACCAGAAACTTTAGTAAGCATGGCAGACAAAGCATTATATGAAGCAAAAAAACAAGGCCGAAATCGCGCCGTTGTATTTCGAAATAAAACAGATATTTAATCACTAAAGAATGAATAAAGAAACAAACAAACTACTCAAAAAACATACCAAACTTGTACACTCAGAAATGATGAAAGTGACTTCTCACGTACAAAAAGACAAACAGGAATGGGTCATCAATACGATCATGATAGAAGACTGTAACATTCCATTTAAATATAAAAGAAAAGAAAAATATAAAAACCTGACAGGTGCTCGCGTAAACCTGACTTACTATCCAAGCATAGAAACAGTAGCTGGCATCGAAATGGAGGTAATGAATGTTGTGCGCATTAAACGTTATTAATGTTAGACGATATCTCAATCATTGGTATACCATCTACACTAAAAACCCTTGCAAACAAACTTTA
>Ga0316204_10008153_pt1 | contig 14790 bp, 17 predicted proteins | sample 6monrhotite_MG_2_FD_205661 | JGI IMG/M metagenome (GOLD analysis project Ga0316204, IMG submission 205661) | Microbial mat bacterial communities from mineral coupon in-situ incubated in ocean water Damariscotta River, Maine, United States -... | ecosystem: Environmental > Aquatic > Marine >...
TTGCCCGCCTTATCCTTAAACTGCGTCATCCGCTCCAACTTGCCCATCTGCGTCATCGTGGCCAGCAACCACATCAACTCCGAATGCGCCGGAATAGCGGATTGAACAAAAATCGCGCTCTTCGACGGATCAATCCCGCCCGCAATATAGGCCGCCGCAATCTCCCGCGTCGCCCTCAACAACGCCTCCGGCTCCTGCGGCACTGTAATCGCATGTAAATCAACAACACCGTAAAGACACTCACTATCCGGCTCATCCTGAAGCCTCACCCAGTTCTTCAGCGCCCCAAGATAATTCCCAAGATGAAGATTATTGGTTGGCTGCATGCACGATAATATGCGCTTCACGTTTATGATCCTTTACGAAAATATTGCTTTAACTCTTTGGGCTTCATAACACCCAACGCCACGATAGACAATCCATAGACCAGCATACCGCCAACAATCAAGACCGCCAGATCAAAAACCTGCCCAAACGCACCATCCACGACAAACCCGCCCGTGACATACGCATTGATATAAAGCCCAACGCCCATAATCGCACTCGCCAGCACAATCCGCGGAGCAACCCTCCTAAACCGATCGTCAAACGCCACCGCTTCACGCCCCCCATGTATTGAAGAGAGAGCTCGAATATGCATCACAAACTGCAACCATCCTGTCAAACCAGTAGACAACGCAATCCCGACAACACCGATAAATTGAATAAGAATAATACTAAGCACAATATTTAAAACCGTCGCCACAACCGAAATCTTCACCGGCGTCACCGTATCCTGACGCGCCCAATGCGCCGTCGAAAACACTTTAATCGTAATATAAGCCGGCAACCCCAACGCATACGCCATCAAAACCTGCGCCGTAATTGCACTATCAGACGCCTCAAACGCGCCGCGCTCAAACAAAACAGAAATAAGAGGCAACGGAATAACCGCCAAAGCAACCGCAGCCGGAAGCGCCAAAAGCAAACACAACTCCAACGCACGATTAAACAAATCCCGCCCCTGCTCCACATCACCTTTCGCCAAAGCCTTCGATAACATCGGCAACAACGCCGTCCCAACCGCAATCCCAACAACGCCAAGCGGCAACTGATTCAAACGATCCGCATAATAAAGATAAGAAATCGATCCCGTCGCCAAAAACGAAGCAATCACCATGTCAGCAAACAAATTAATATGCATGACACCCGCACCAATAACCCCCGGCCCCATCAATTTGAAAAGCTTTGTAATCTTTCCGTCAAATTTTGGAACGCCCAGCCGCAAATGGATCTTCGCCCGCCTGATAGCCACAAATAGCCAAATAAGCTGCAACACCCCGGCAAACAAAACACCATAAGCCAGCGCATGACCCGCGCTCTCGAAATACCCATTCAACAACAGCGCCGAAATCAAACACAAATTGAACAACACCGGCGCAAACGCAAATGGCGCAAAACGGTTCACCGCATTCAAAACCCCGCCCAGCAACGCCGTCAACGACATAAACAATAGATAAGGAAACGTCACACGCGACAATTCCACCGCCGCATCAAACCGCATAGCATCATCAATAAAACCCGGCGCAATCGCACTGATTATATACGGCATCCCCGCCAACGCCGCCAAAACCACGCCAGAAAGAATACAAAGCATCACCATAAAGGCATTGCCAGCAAAAGCATCCGCCTTTTCCCGTCCCTCTTTTTCAACCGCTTCACTATATAAAGGAACAAACGCAACACTAAACGCGCCCTCCGCCGTCACCCGCCGGAAAAAATTCGGCAGCTTCAACGCCACAAAAAACGCATCCGCCACCGGACCCGCCCCCAACATGGCCGCTGTCAGTATATCTCTGGTAAATCCGGCAATCCGCGAAAGACCTGTCAGCCCCGCTACGGTTGCCATAGCTTTTGCAAGTTTCATATGATATTGACTACCACGACTTAAATAATGAAGCCATGGGACAAATATCGTCATTTTGCTTTTTGTGTGTACAAGACATGAGGAAAGCAGCGTATATAGATACGCAAATGACGAAATAACGCAGCACACGCAAAAACGAAAATAACGAGATAGTATGCAAAATCCAGAAAGTGTCCAGTTTGGCGAAAAAAACGTCACCCCCGATGAAAAAACCGGCCTTGTCCGCAGCGTCTTCGATTCCGTGGCCGACAACTACGACATTATGAATGACCTGATGTCCGGCGGCCTGCACCGCCTCTGGAAAGACTCATTCGTGCGCCGCATACGCCCAAAGAACAACATGAAATTCCTCGATGTCGCAGGCGGCACAGGCGACATCGCCTTCCGCATCAAGAAAAAAGCCCCCAAAGCCGACATCACCGTTTTTGACCTCAACCCCAATATGCTGGACGTTGGACGCAACCGCGCCGTTGACAAGGGATGGATCAACGATTTCGAATGGATAACAGGCAACGCAGCCTCCCTTCCCTTCGAAGAGCGCAGCTTCGATGTCTACACCATCGCATTCGGCCTGCGTAACGTCACACTTATTGACGAGGCACTGCGCGAGGCAGCCCGCGTCCTCAAACCCGGTGGACGCTTCTTTTGCCTGGAATTCAGCCACGTACGCGAACCTCTACTCGCAAAAGCCTACGATTTATACTCTTATAACGTGATTCCGCGCATCGGCGCCGCAGTCGCCAAAGATAAAGACAGCTATCAATATCTTGTGGAAAGCATCCGCAAAATGCCAAAGCAAGAGCAATTACAAGCCAGAATGGAATCCGCAGGGTTAAAAAACTGTTCCTTTTCAAACCTTTCCGCCGGAATCGTCGCAATCCACTCTGGAATCAAAAATTAAACAACATTTAATTTACATAACAAACCCAACGACTTATAATTTTTTATTGACACAGCCCCCCCTAAAGCGCAATTGTATGGCTCACCATAAAATATGAATATTTAGTACCAATTGGAGAGGACTACCCCTATGAATAATTTTACAAAATCTATCGTATATTCCGGTGTTGTATTGGCCGCCGGCCTGGTTGCAATTTTCGCAATCTATAACAACATGGGTACAAGCACAAACGTATCATACATCGAACCTGCTGCTGGTTCCGAAGCTGCCGAAGGCACCGCCGAGGGTATCTCAGGTATCGCTGGCTCAATCACACAGGTTGCCGGCGACGCTGCTGAAACCGTTTCAGGTATGGCTGACAAAGCCGGTGAAATAGCTGCAGAAGCTGGTATCGACACAAACGAAACAGTATCTGAAACAATCGAAACAGCCAAAGACGCTGCTGGCGATGTTCAGGAAAAAGTAGAAAGCATCACAGGAACAACAACTGAAGATGCAACGACAGCTGCCACAGACGCCGCAACGGACGCTGCGACAGAAGCAACAGACACAGCAACCGAAGCCGTTGAAGATGCCGCAACTGAAAAAGCTAAAGAAACAGCCACCGAAGCAACCGAAGCTGTTGAAGGCACAGAGCCGGCCTCCGGCGACGAAGTTCTTGAAAAAGCTAAAGACCTTCTTCAGTAAAATCTGCTTCTTAAAGCATCGGTTAAAGTAATTTGTTTAAAAGCCCTGCTAGCAATAGCGGGGCTTTTTCTTTATATTCAACCGCATGACAAACACACTTAAGACAAAATCTATACTCCTGATCATAAGCGGCGGCATTGCAGCTTATAAATCTCTGGAACTCATACGCCTGCTCAAAAAATCAGGCGCAAGCGTGCGGTGCATCCTGACAAAAGGCGGCGAACAATTCGTAACCCCCCTATCCGTTTCAGCCCTGTGCGAAGAACAAGTCTTTACCGACCTCTGGTCCCTTAAAGACGAAACAGAAATGGGCCACATCCGCCTCTCGAGAGAAACCGACCTCATCGTGATAGCCCCCGCCACCGCCAACATTATTGCGCAAATGGCCAATGGACTTGCCGAAGACCTCGCAACAACAACATTACTGGCCTCCGACAAGCCCGCCCTTATCGCGCCCGCCATGAACCATAAAATGTGGTCAAACCCCGCAACACAACGAAACATTGAAACACTTAAAAACGATGGCCACAAATTTACAGGCCCCGAAAAGGGCGATATGGCCTGCAGTGAACATGGCCTGGGCCGCATGAGTGAACCCGAAAAAATCCTCTCCATCATTCAAGAACAGCTCTCGCAATGAAGGCCATAGTAACAGCCGGCCCCACTTATGAGCCAATAGACCCCGTACGCTTTATCGGCAATCGCTCCAGCGGCAAACAAGGCTACGCCATCGCGGAAGCCCTTGCCAAGGCAGGCTATGACGTAACATTAATCTCCGGCCCGACATCTCTCAACACCCCCGAGAACGTCAACACAATCCGCGTTGAAACAGCCAATGAAATGCTACACGCAACGCTCAACGCCCTCCCCGCAGACATCGCCATCTGCGCCGCAGCCGTAAGCGATTGGTCCCCCATAAAACAACAAGAACACAAAATAAAAAAACGCCCAAAGAAAAATAACGATGAAACAGCGCCAACCATCGCACTCAAAGAAAACCCCGACATATTAAAAACAATATCCAATCACAAAAACCGCCCCGCTCTCGTGATTGGCTTTGCCGCCGAAACAGAAAACCTCCACGACAACGCAAAAATAAAACTCAAACGAAAGAATTGCGACTGGATTTTGGCCAACCTTGTCGCCCAGAATAATAAAAAAATCTTTGGCGAAGACCAGAATCACGTCTATCTTATTACCAGTTCAAACACGCAGGACTGGCAGGAAATGAGCAAAGTAGCCATTGCTCAAAAACTAGCAGACGAAATCAAACAGTACTTAAACACACAGGACGCCGTACAATGAGCATGATCAAAGTAAAATTATTACCGCTAGAACACGCCGTAGGCCTACAATTACCAACATATGCCACAGATCAGTCTGCAGGCATGGACCTGTCCGCCGCCATAGAAGAAGCCCTTGAGCTTGGCCCCGGCGACCGCATATTGGTACCAACAGGCCTGTCCATCGCCCTGCCAAAAGGTTATGAAGCACAAATCCGCCCCCGCTCGGGCCTCGCCGTAAAACACGGCATCACAGTCTTGAACACACCCGGCACCATTGACGCCGACTACCGCGGAGAAATCAAAGTCGTCCTCATCAATCACGGCAAAGAACCCTTCACCATCGAACGCGGCATGCGCATCGCCCAAATGGTCGTAGAAAAATTCGAAATCGTCGAATGGGACGTGGTAAAAGACCTTGAAAACACCGAACGTGGTGAAAGCGGCTTTGGCTCAACCGGCACAGCCTAAACTTCCCCAGTTTTTTCACCAGATTATATCTAAACCTTAGCCTTACGCCGCGCTTTATCGTACAAATACCAACATGGGACAGCCTGCGTTAGAAACACCACAAAAATCCGCCGAGGACTTCCTGTCCGAGGGACACACACCAATGATGGCACAATACATGTCCATCAAGGAACGCTACCCGGATTCCCTTTTATTCTATCGCATGGGCGACTTTTACGAACTGTTTTTTGACGACGCCATCAAGGCATCGGAAACGCTCGACATAACACTGACAAAACGCGGAAAAGCAGGCGGCAACGCAATCCCCATGTGCGGCGTCCCCTTCCACGCTTATGAACCCTATCTCGCAAAACTTATACGCAATGGCTTCAAAGTCGCCGTATGCGAGCAAAAAGAAACACCGGACGAAGCAAAAGCACGCACCAAAGCAGAAGGAAAACCCGCATCAAAAGCTTTAGTGAACCGTGACGTTGTCCGCGTCGTGACCCAAGGCACCCTAACCGAAGACACACTTCTAAACGCTCGTGAAAACAACTACCTCTCGGCAATTACAGAAGTTGGCGAGCAATTCGGAATCGCATGGACGGACCTCTCGACAGGCTCATTCACGGTTCAATCACTTCTCGAAAACCAACTGCAAACAGCCATAGAGCGCATCGCACCGCGTGAAATAGTTGTTCCAGATTCCCTCGCCGAAATACTTACGTCAGATCATCGCATCAACCCTCAACCCAAATCACGTTTTGACAGCCAAAACGCACAAAAAAAACTCGAACGCGTTTTTGGCGTTGGAACCCTTGAAGGCTTTGGCGCATTCTCCCGCGCCGAAATCGCAGCAGCAGGCGCATTAATCGATTACATCGAACGCACACAAATCGGTAAAATCCCGTATCTGGAAAAACCAAAACAGCTTTCCAACACCTCAAACATGGAAATCGACGCAGCAACGCGCCGCAATCTTGAAATAACCCGCACACAGGACGGGCAAAGAAAAGGCAGCCTGTTAGGCACAATAGACAAAACAATAACCGGCCCCGGCGCCCGCATGTTGCAATCCAACCTATCCGCCCCATTAACAGACATCGCCAAAATCAACAATCGCCTGAACCGCGTTGAGCATTTTGTAAACACGGCGTCTTTGCGAGAAATCATCCGCGAAGAACTTAAATCCATGCCGGACATGGAACGCGCCCTTTCAAGACTTTCACTCAGCAGAGGCGGCCCACGGGATCTGGCCATGATCCGCGATGGGTTGAAGCAAATAGAAGTCATCCGGGCCGCATTACAAAACCACAATGAAGCAAAAACGGTTCTAGGCGACATTCTGGAACACATAAAAAATGAACGCCTGATATCGGATCTTCAAGACAAACTCACCCAAGCCCTTGAAACCGACCCTCCAATGCTTGCACGCGATGGCGGCTTCATCGCAACAGGCTTTTTCAAAAAACTTGATGAGCTCAAAACACTAAAAACCGAAAGCCAGCGTCTCATCGCCAAACTTCAAGTTAAATATCAACAAGATACAAACATAGACGCCCTAAAGATTAAATTTAACAACGTCTTGGGATACTTCATTGAAGTCACAGCAAAGCACGGTGACAAGATGATAGCCCTCAAAGAACAATCAAACAGCCCATATATCCACCGTCAAACCATGGCTAACGCAGTACGCTTCACCACGACCGAGCTTGCAGAGCTTGAACGTGATATTTCATCGGCTGGCGAAAAATCCCTCGCCATCGAACTTGAAATATTTAACGAACTGGTTAATGAATGCGTTGCCCTATCCGAAGAAATAGGCATACGCGCGCGTGCAATTGCCTCACTCGATGTTTCCGCGGCCCTCGCCCAACTCGCTCTCGATCAGGAATACACACGCCCCACCCTTGACGAAAGCCTGTCTTTTAACCTTGAGCAAGCGCGCCACCCGGTTGTCGAAGCGGCCTTAAACAAAACCCAAGAAACATTCGTGCCAAATGACTGCGCCCTACCGCCCGAAGACCATCTATGGCTCCTAACCGGACCAAACATGGCCGGTAAATCGACATATCTGCGTCAAAACGCACTCATCGCAATCCTCGCGCAAACAGGCTCCTTCGTACCGGCAAAAAAAGCACATATAGGAATAATAGACAGAGTCTTCAGCCGTGTCGGCGCATCAGACGACCTTGCCCGCGGTCGCTCCACATTTATGGTCGAAATGGTCGAAACCGCCGCGATTTTAAACCAGGCAACAAACAGGTCCCTTGTAATCCTTGATGAAATAGGCCGCGGTACAGCAACATTTGACGGGCTTTCTATTGCATGGGCATGCGTCGAACACCTTCACGAGGCCAATAAATGCCGCGCTCTTTTCGCCACCCACTACCACGAACTCACAACACTCACGTCAAAACTTGACCGCCTGTCCTGCCATTCCATGCAAGTCAAAGAATGGAAAGGCGATATCGTATTTCTCCATAGCGTAGGGGCCGGAGCAGCCGATCGCTCTTACGGCATTCATGTCGCAAAACTTGCCGGCCTCCCCGAAAATGTAATCCAGCGCGCCCAAAACGTCCTCGAAATGCTTCAAAACAGCGAACAATCCGGCAGCCTGTCAAAACTGGCCGATGACCTCCCCCTGTTCTCCCTCACCGACAACACCCAAACGCAAATTGAAACGCCCCCGGCTCTGGAAAAATTAAACGAAATCAATCCAGACTCCTTAACCCCGCGTGAAGCTCTTGACCTGCTATACACGCTCAAAGAATTAACCGACACACCCCCCTGACAAAACCAAAAAACTTTCGAAAACACCCAACAAAAAAACAACCCTTACGTGCGTAAAAGGTTGCTTTTCACCCATTCCCCAATATAATACTCCCGGTGGAGGAACTCTTATGAATTCAAAAAAAATACTGATCATTGACGATGATGAAACATTATTAAACATTGTTGAAACAATACTGCAAAAACACGATTTTGAATCAATAACAGCGCTGAACGGAGAGGAAGGCCTGACCTTCGCACACTCCGAAAAACCCGATGTCATTTTACTGGATCGAAAAATGCCCGGTATAAGCGGTAATGAAGTTCTTAAGCGGCTTAAAAAACAACCTGAAACACAACACATTCCGGTTGTCATGTTAACCGGCGACAATAACATCACAGAAGTTTCAAAAAGCCTCGATCTCGGCGCGCAGGATTACATTGTAAAACCATTTAACAACGAAAACCTGATCGCCCGAATTAAAAATGTCCTCGCAAATTAAACCGCGTTAATCAAGCTCCGCCCTTAAAAGCTCTAAAGACCGGGAATAAACATCTTGCATCTGCCCTATAAAAGGCCCCAATTCATCAAATGACGCCTCACCCTTAATAATTTTAATACCAAGATCCTCAACATCGCCACAAAGCGAACCCAGCCTGACAAGACCCAAATTCCCGCTTGAAGACTTCAAAGGATGCGCGGCATCTATAACCCGTTGCACATCCTTATCACCAAACCCGCTCACAATATCGCGAACATAGCCCTCAGATGTACGAATAAAAATATCAACAACCTCCGGGAATTTCTCTGCTATAAACTCTTTTAACTGCCCCAAAGCATCAACATCAATAAACTCGCTCACAAACACATCCCCTTTAAAGTTATGACAGACAAACACAGATAAATTATAAGCATTTAGCTTGAAAAACCCCACAAAAAGCCATAGATAAAAAGCAGGCTTACGACTTCAGAACACTCATATTACCAACACTCTGAAAAAAAGCTACACGCATAGATCATATTAACAAAAACAGCGATACAGCACATGAGCGAAGAAAAAAAATTATCACACGTCGAAGACATAAAAATCGAAAGCCGTGGCCTTCGGGGCAACATTGCAAAAACACTCGCAGACGACAGCATGGACAAATTCTCCGAAGACGATGAACAGCTCACAAAATTCCACGGATTTTACCAGGGCTACAACCGTGACACCGCAACACCACGAAAAAAAGCAGGCCTCGACAAAGAATGGGAACTGATGCTACGCGCAAAAATCCCCGGCGGACGCATGACCGCGGACCAGTATTTGGCACTCGATATACTGGCCGATAAATTTTCAAACGGCACAATGCGCGTAACATCACGCCAGGGCCTGCAATTCCACAACGTAATGAAAGGCGAAATTCACGCCCTGATTAATGAAATCAACAACGCCATGATGACCACACTTGGCGGCTGCGGCGATGTCGTGCGAAACGTAATGTCCACCCCCTCCCCCATCAAAAACCCCATCTATAATGAAATCCATGAAACAGCACTGGCCATCAACAACGCAACCCTGCCCACAACAACCGGCTATCACGAAATCTGGATCAACGGCGAAAAACACAAACCCGTAACGCAGGAACAAAAAGATACACTCGACCCTCTATATGGTGAAAAATGGCTGCCGCGTAAATTCAAAATCGCTATCGCCACGCCCGAAGACAACACAGTCGACGCCCTGACCAACGATATCGGCCTGTTTGCGCTACACGAAAACGGTGCAATCCACGGCTATAACGTCTATATCGGCGGCGGTTTCGGTATGAAACATAACAACGCCGACACATACCCGCGCATCGCATCCCCTCTCGGCTACGTTAGCAAAGAAGATGTCGTAGAAGTTTGTAGAGCCATCGTAAAACTCCACCGCGACCATGGCGACCGTTCAGACCGCCAACATGCCCGCCTTAAATACATCGTCGAAGAAAACGGCACTGAATTCTGCAAAAAAGAGATCGAAAAACATTTCGGCAAAGAAATAGCCGCCCTCCACGATATGCCAAAACCCAAAATTCACGACCATCTCGGCTGGCAGGAACAAGGCGACGGTAAATGGGCGCTTGGCCTGCCCGTCACCAGCGGCCGAATTCTGGACAACGATCAATTCAAACTCCGCACCGCCCTGCGCGAAATCGTATCAGCCTATAAAACACCGCTCATCCTGATGCCAACCGAAGACGTAATCCTGTGCGACATCGCCGAAAACGATAAAAACACCATCATCGAAACTTTAAAATCACACCACGTCGAGTTAAAGGAAGACCACCTCCCCGCCGAACTCTGGGCCATGAGCTGCGTCGCCCTGCCCACCTGCGGCAAAGCACTAACCGAAGGCGAACGCGCCCGTGTGCCTATCATCGCCATGGTCACAGACACACTTAAAAAACACGGCCTTGAGCAGGAAAAACTCGCAGTCCGCATCACCGGCTGCCCCAACGGATGCTCCCGCCCCTACGCCGGGGACATCGGCATCGTTGGCCGCGCACCCGGCCTCTACGCCATGTATATCGGCGGTGACTTCGAAGGCACACGCCTCAACCACAAAGTCGCCGACATGGTCAAAGTCAAAGAGATCGGCAACTTCCTCGAACCCTTCTTTGTCGCATTCAAATCCGAACGCGCCAACGACAATGAAGGCTTCGGCGACTTCTGCAACCGTATCGGCCAAGACCGCCTCAAAGAACTCGCAGCCAGCTCAGGCGCCGCAAAAAAACTCTGATGTTCCCAATCATCCTAAACCCTGAATTCACACGCTTCCTCCTCGTTGGCTCTGGCGAACTGGCCAATAAACGCCTCGCCCAGCTCCACGAAGCCAACGCAAACGTAAAAATCTTCACCAACACCCTCCCCACAAAAGACGAAATAAAATCCGCCCACATCGTCTACATCGTCGACCTTGAAGAAAAACAGGCTGAAAAAATCGCCAAAACCTGTAGAAAGCACGGAGTTCTCGTCAATGTCGAAGACGTCATCCCCTTGTGCGACTTTCACACCCCTTCACTTGTCCGGCGCGGCGACCTGCTTCTCTCATTCTCAACCAACGGCAAAAGCCCCGCGCTCGCCAAACGCCTGCGCAAATATATGAGCAAAAAATTTGGCCCCCAATGGCAAGAACGATTGGACATACTGGGTAAAATGCGGCAAGAATGGCGCTTGCAAGGATTATCGATCAAACAAGTATCGCGAAAAACCGACAAATATTTGGACGAACAAGGCTGGCTAGATGATGACGATTGATAGTAAAGAATTGAACACACTAACCAAAAACCTGAACAAGGATTACGGCACCCTGCCGAGCCTTGAGCTTCTGGACGTCATGATTAACAACGTGTTCAAAGATAAAATCGCGCTTGTCTCATCATTCGGAACCGAAGCCGCGCTTCTGCTCTCACTCGTCGCCGAAGTAAACAAAAACACGCCTGTCGTTTTTCTGGATACGCAAATGCACTTCCCCGAAACCATTGAATACCGCGACAAACTCATCGAACAGCTCGGCCTGACCAATGTCCGCTCCATAAAGCCAGAGCCAAGCGCCATTAAGGCCGCAGACCCAAACAACGATCTTTGGAAAACCAAACCAGACACATGCTGTTACCTGCGCAAAGTCCTCCCACTTCAAGAAGCCCTCAGCGGGTTCGAAGCTTGGATCAATGGCCGCAAGCGCATCCATGGCGGTGACCGGTCGGCGCTCCCTACGCTTGAGCATGATGGCCGCCATATAAAAGTCAACGCAATCGCCGATTGGACACAAGAAATGATCGACGCACATTGGGACGCCAAAAAACTCCCCGAACATCCATTAGTAAAATGGGGCTACACCTCTGTGGGCTGCAAACCTGACGCTTGCACTTCACTCCCTAAACCCGGTGAAAACAAACGATCCGGCCGTTGGGCGCAATTCGGCAAGCAGGAATGCGGTATCCACGTATCAACAGGACCTTGGGATGACACATCAGGCGGAATCTAGGGTCAGAACTCATGAATTTAATACAATTCTGTTCACCAGAAAGGGTAAAGATACAATGAAAACAAGTGAGAGCATAACCAAAGCTACGGTGAGCTTGTTTGAAGCCGTAGATTTATCTTTTCTGGTGAACCCATTTCGGGCGTCCCAGCGCAGAATGGATGAAATTCATGAGTTATGACCCTAACCTCCCGACATTCGAACCCGGCACAGTCTGGCTCACAGGCGCAGGCCCGGGCGATCCCGGCCTCTTAACCCTGCTCGCCACCAAAGCCTTGGCCGAAGCCGATATCGTACTTTACGACGCACTCGTAAATGATGAGATCCTGAGCTGGACAAAACCGGACGCCCATCTGGAATTCGTCGGCAAACGCGCCCGCGTTAAATCCCTCAAACAACCGGAAATCACAGCCAAAATGGTGGGACATGCCAAAGCCGGCAAACGCGTGCTTCGCCTAAAAGGCGGCGATCCGTTCATCTTTGGCCGCGGCGGCGAAGAAGCCATCGAACTCGCCAAGGCGCAAATTCACTTCCGCATCATTCCCGGCATTACAGCCGGTATCGGCGGCCTGGCCTACGCATCCATCCCCGTAACCCACCGCGATATCAACAATGTCGTCAGTTTCGTCACAGGTCACGATTCCTCCGGAAGCCTCCCCGTAAACATAGACTGGGAAGCCCTCTCCACAGCATCGCCGGTCATCGTATTTTACATGGCGCTTCGCACAATGCCCGAAATCGCGCAACACCTTATCAAGGCAGGCAAAAGCCCGAACACACCGATCGCCATTGTCTCCAGCGCATCATCCGCGCAACAAGAAACAATCGAGGCCACACTCGGCACATACGAACAAGCCCTGCAAAGCAGAACAACCGGAGCCCCAGCCATCATCATTGTTGGCGAATCTGTAAAAATCCGGGGCTTGCTAAAGGGCTGGCAACAGACTATATCCTCTTCTTTGGATCAAAATGGTTCAAACGAGGTATCAAAACTAAAAGCTTCACTATCACTGGCCGAAGCCGATGATTTTTTTGAGATGTAAGGAAAAAGGAATATGAGCGTGGTTGATGCACAAAACAAATTTGAACAAGACGGCGAAACAATCAAGACAGACGCACTCGTCATCGGCGCAGGTCCTTGCGGCCTTTTCTGTGCGTTTGAACTTGGCCTTCTCGACATCAAATGCCATTTTGTTGATATCCTTGACCGCCCGGGCAGCCAATGTGCCGAGCTTTACCCCGAAAAACCAATCTACGACATCCCCGCCTACCCCGAAATCACAGGGCAGGAACTCACCGACAGACTCATGGAACAAATCGAACCCTTCAGCCCCGTTTTCCACTTTCAACAAATGGCGGAAAGCCTAGAGAAATTCGAAAACGCCGAGGGAAAAACACTTTGGCGCATGACCACCGATGTCGGCACAACCTTCGAAACCCCCGTCATCATCATCGCCGCTGGCGGCGGCAGCTTCATGCCTAAAAAACCCCCTATTCCGGGTATCGAGGAATATGAAGGCACATCCGTATTCTATGCCGTACGTAAAATGGAACAATTCAAGGACAAAAAAATCCTCATCGTTGGCGGCGGAGACTCCGCGCTCGACTGGACCCTCAACCTCCTCCCCCTCTCCAAAAGCATGGCCCTCGTCCATCGCCGCGACTCTTTCCGCGCACATTTAGACAGCGTGAACAAAATGCAAGCCAAAGTCGAATCCGGTGAAATGAACTTCCATATGGGCCAGGTTAAAGAGCTTAAAGGCGAAAACGGCCAGCTCTCATCCGTGATTATCGAACACAAAGACAAAACAACAACCGAAGTTGAATGCGACACATTGCTGCCATTCTTCGGCCTGACCATGAAGCTCGGCCCCATCGCCAATTTCGGCCTGAACTTGAATGAAAACCTGATCCCCGTGGATACGGAAAAATTCGAAACCTCCACCAACGGCATCTTCGCCGTCGGCGACATCAACACCTATCCGGGCAAGCTAAAACTCATCCTGTCCGGCTTCCACGAAGCCGCCCTAATGTCACGCCAGGCCTTCCGCATCATCAACCCCGATGCCAAACTAAAATTCGAATACACAACCTCCAGCTCATCCCTTAAAGAAAAGCTGGATGTCGCGGATGATAAAGAGAAAAAACAGGCTTAGCACTAAGACTGCTCCACCCGAAGATCATCCCAGCAAAACCCTTCAGGAATAAACAGTTCCGTTGTTTCACCTTTCCCGCAAAAAGGAGAAAACTCTTCGCATAAAGAGGATAAAGCAACCTCTTCATGCTCAAGCTCCTCATCCTCATATGAAACGGAATCATTGCCTACCCCTCCCGCCTTCTGGATTCAAAAGCAACTTCCATTAAAAGCTTATTCGTTTCCCCATCCTCTTTATAAGAAGTCAGAAAATCGAAAAAATCCTGTGACGTTAACGCCTCCTTGTACAGCGCAACACTTTCAAAAACATAATTTTTACCCGGATAATCAGACAACACAAACTGATGCATTACATCTTCAAAGTCAGAGTTTCGCATTAAAAAATGCGGATTAGGCACCATGGGACCAACAAAACCATTGTCCACAGATGTAACGCCCAGCACTGATTTTTCTTTTCCCATAGCGCAGCACCCTTAACACACACAACAAAATATGACAAATATCTTGCCATATACTCAATGCTGAACAAAAAAACTTGACCTCAGCAAGGGTTATGTTAAAACAACCGAATAAAGCAAAGGAATATTAAGCATGAGCGTATACAAAACAGATTTGATAAAAAA
>Ga0316204_10008154_pt1 | contig 14788 bp, 15 predicted proteins | sample 6monrhotite_MG_2_FD_205661 | JGI IMG/M metagenome (GOLD analysis project Ga0316204, IMG submission 205661) | Microbial mat bacterial communities from mineral coupon in-situ incubated in ocean water Damariscotta River, Maine, United States -... | ecosystem: Environmental > Aquatic > Marine >...
CCATTATCATCGGCTTTTTGAAAGTTTGCGCTCACGCTACCAGAACTATTACTAAGATTAGTCTGTGTGGGGATAAAACTATCTGTGTTCACATTAGCTATATTGTTGGCATTAGTATTAGCAAAACCTTGATGTGCCATTAATGATGAGACATTGGCAGAAAAATTTAACATATTATATCCTTCATACGAGATGATACAACATTTTAATTAAAGGCTTGGCAATAAAATAAAGTTAAATGAGGGTTTTAAAAAGTGGGGCCAAGCAAGCTCACACCTGCTCAGCACAAAACATTTACTGATTAGTGAAGATCAGCGTTAAGTTTTATTTCTCGCGTACTACGACTTGCTGTCGTTTCACCTGTCATAGAGTTTTGGCGGAAATGAAGGCCATTCAGTGATGCAAGGTCTTTACCTTTGAAAATATCACCGCTGATAGTATGTTTAGGGTTTGCTTCATTGATCTTAATAAGCTCAGCAGCAGAGATACTAATCTTTGTGCCTTCTAAGATAGAAAGTCCGGCATCAATAATACAAGCATCACCTAAAGGAATGCCACACGTAGAGTTGGCCCCTAAAAGTGTATTTTGACCTACAGAGATAGGGTTTCCGTCAGTTCCACTAAGAACACCAAGAATACTAGCACCGCCTCCAACATCAGAACCGGCACCAACAATTGCAGAACTAGAGATACGGCCTTCAACCATTACAGAACCTGTTGTCCCTGCATTAAAGTTAATATATGAAGCACCAGGCATTACTGTCGTTCCAGCATGTAGTTGTGCACCAAAACGAACCTTACTTGCTTCAAGAATACGTGTATTATCGGCAGGAATAATATGTTGTAAGAAACGTGGGAACTTATCAATAAAATCGATCTCAGGGTATTCATTACGAAGTTTAAGTTCAATCTCATTAATACGTAAATAGTCTAAATCGATTGGCGTATTGCCATGCCATGCAACATTTGAAAGTGCTCCAAATGCACCATTTAAGTTAAGACTTCTTAATTCTGCTTTTGCTAAAGAAAGTGCGTACAGTTTAAGGTAAGTCGCTTCTACAGATACACAGGCTGCATCTTCAAACAAGAAAACAAGACGAAATTCGCCTTCTCTCATACCATCATCTAAAAGTAGTTGAAAAAGTTGAATGATAACTTGAACATTTTTATGTGCTTCACCCATTGCTTCAGCTAGATAAGGATTAAAACTGTCCATCGCATGTTTTACGAAGTCAAAGGTGATATTTACACTTACTTCACTTTGCGTGTTGTCAATTTCAATACCACACTTGTTAAGCGCATCAATGAAAACGGCAGCTGAACCGAAGTTCTCATTCCAATTGACAACAGGGTAGGTCGCTTGTAAAACTTTTTCATTATCTAACTGACTAACATCTGCGCGACAAATACCAAACGCGATAGGGTCTTTGTATGATGGAGTAGCTTTAACAGCCTCAACTAATGCTTTAAATTCTTCAACGGTCTGGATCATAAAAACTCACTTACGGGTATTAAATACCCTATATTAAAATTTCATAAAAGAGGCATCCTTTTGGAGCGATTCTCTAATTTTGGCGAATGATACATAAAAAAGCTTTTGTATTAGCTTTAGATATAAAACCAAAATAGTAAATAAGAGCTCATATAAGCGTAAACACCATTATGAACTATATAATTAAGGATAAGACGGTGTAGACTTTAGTCGTAGACAGAGGTGCAAAACAGATAGAAGAATAGGGCATCTCTACACCCTGTTTTACTAAAGTTACTAAGAGAATACAACATGCTTCATCATTTATAAAAGAAACTACTTTGATTTTCTAAAGAAACAAGTCGTGCTAAATGCACTTTACACTTTAAAAAAAGCTACCCTGGTTTTCATTTTCAAGAGGGCGGCGTTTTTCTTTAATTAACCACTCTTGTAAAAGTTGATCGACGACTTTACTAAGACTCATCTTATAACGAGCTCTTGCATACTTCATTGATTCATCCCATACTTGCCTGTCTACTACTAGTGATCTTGTTACTTCATCTTTTGGCTTCATGATTGCTCCTAATAATTTAACTATATAATAAACTATATAGTATTTAATGACAACTTAGAGAAATGTTAACAGAAAACAAAAGGAAATATTATTGACAGAATAAATTGTCCGATCTTAATATGTAATACAAAATGCTATAGTATGCCATGGCAAGCAATACACGGTTTATCGTGCATTATACTTAGCCAGAAAGGAATGAAGCAATTGGTTAACATAATGTAAATTCTCTTTAAAATAACAGCTAGACGTAGAGCGTGTCATACTAGTTAATATTAGGCCAACAGCTTGCTTTGTTGCTCCTCTGCATCATTACTACCCTGGTTTTGCGCATAGGTATTAACTGCTTTTTCTTTCAACTCTTCTTGATTTTGAAGTGAAAGTTCTTGTCTAGCCTTGGCTTCCATTACCGCTGCTGAAGATGCAACCTTTAAATCCTGTGGACTTGGATTTGCTGGAGCAAGTGCTCCTGCTTGTATCTGTTGTGCAATAGCGATCTTTTCTTCAGGAGTGTTTCCACCTGAAGTACTAATTGCAACCTCGCCTCCAACAGCGTATAACTTTCCATCAGGGCCTTTTTGATAGGTAAAGCTAGCGGCACCACTAACAACTGCCCCACCCGCTGCGATATGAGCTGCTTCATGGGCACGAACTTCACTGTCGCGCTGCTGCAACTGCGTGACTTGTTGTTGTTCACTTGCATTTAGGTCTTTATCGCTTTTATTAACTTTGGTATTTTCTGCATCAGATGTTTTATCTTTAGTTTTATTACTCTTTTCTATACCCGATGCATCACTTGTCTCAAGGCTTTTTTTACAGCATCCAGGACACTGACAACCACCAGAATGTTCTTTAGGCTCAAGCAATGATGGTAAATACGTCTGCATAGATGAAATAGTCATAGATAAATTATAGCACACTTGTTAGATGATGCTAAATTAACACAGTGTTTTAATGGTAGATTAAAGTTTAATAACATATAGTAATATTATATAATCAACAATGAAGGTGCACATTATGGCTACAGTCAGTATGACAGATAACAGAGACGGTAAAAAGTATGAATTTGAGATTTTAAGTCCCAGTGTGGGCCCTGATGTAATTGATATACGCTCTTTATACCAGCAAACTGGCATGTTTACCTATGATCCAGGTTTTACATCAACCGCGAGCTGTAGCTCAGACATCACTTATATAAATGGGGAAAAAGGTGAGCTTCGCTATAGAGGTTATGATATAAGTGATTTGGCAACTAAAAAGACATACCTTGATACCTGTCACCTCTTGCTTACAGGAAAACTTCCTTCTCAGCCTGAGTTAGCTGCCTTCGATTTAGAGGTGCGTAAACGTTCTTTTGTCCATGAAGGTTTAAAAAACTTATTTTATGCCTTTCCTGACAGTGCGCATCCTATGGCGATGATGTCATCCGCTGTCTCTGCCCTTTCCGCCTTTCATTATGAACATTTGGATGTGAAAGAGGAAAATGAGTTCCAGGTTATGGCTAGAAGGATTATCGCAAAGATCCCTACACTAGCCGCCCTATCCTATCGTCGTAGTTTAGGAATACCTTTTATCTATCCTGATATTGAACGTTCTTTTACGGAAAACTTTTTGTATATGATGCGTGCTTATCCCTCAGCAGAAACTTTAATCAGAGATGTTGAAGTAAGAGCTCTTGATACTATATTTACCCTTCACGCTGAACATGAGCAAAACGCTTCTACCTCCACGGTACGTGGAGTGGCTTCAACAGGAGCACATCCTTATGCAGCAATTTCAGCTGGAATCAATGCGCTTTGGGGACGTGCTCATGGTGGAGCCAATGAATCTGTTATAGCACAACTTGAGATGATTGGAACCGTAGATAAGGTTGATGATTTTATTAAAAAAGCAAAAGATCCTAATGATGATTTTAGACTAATGGGATTTGGACATAGGGTGTACAAAAACTTTGATCCACGTGCCAAAATCTTAAAGTCATTGCTAGATGAGTTAAAAGAAGAGTTAGGTGTGAACAGTGAACTACTTGAAGTTGCTAAAAAGATTGAAGAAGTTGCTTTAACAGATGAATATTTTATTAAACGTAAACTTTATCCAAATATTGATTTTTATTCAGGTTTGATTTTAACGGCGCTTAAAATCCCAAAAAGCATGTTTACGATAATCTTCGTCATTGGAAGGTCTGTCGGTTGGATAACACAATGGATGGAACTAAAACATGATAAAGAGATGAAAATAGCCCGTCCAAGGCAACGATACACCGGTCCAGTGAGTAAAAAACTATAAAGTAGATAAAAACAGATGTCAAAAAAAGAATTATTGGGTGATATAACTGAGTTGCTAAATGAGTATGGTTCGACCACAAGCATCAATCCAAGTGTCTTGGAGTTTTTAGAAGAGAGTGACCTTGTCGAAATTAAAAAGTCATTACTTGAAAGCAAAAAACATCATTTAGATGATAAAGAGTGGCTTGAACAATTCAAGAAAGAACTATAAGCCCCTCTTTTCTTGTTAATAATAGTTAGTGATATCTTTTATCAGAACTTAAGTAATAACAAAATATAATTTCAACACTTTATCACAACGTTCTTTTTTGCTTAACCTTATGTTAATGACGTAAATTAACACAAGATGTTTAATTTGAACAGATATCGAAAAATGTATAATCATATACATAATCAAATAACAGGAGATTTTATGGCTAATGTTGATTTAGTACAACTTACAGAACAGACTAAGAAGTTAACTGCAATGGTAGTTGAAGACGAGGGTGTGGCAAACGAACTTCTTAGTTCAACTTTTAAAAACTTTTTTTCTGATGTTTCATCGGCATTTAATGGTAAAGAAGCGATTGAGATGTTTGAACGTCTTAAGCCAGATATCATTTTTGTAGACATTGTTATGCCAGAGATGGATGGTATTGAACTTTCACGTAAACTACGTGAGATGAATCCAAATCAGATCATTATCGTTATTTCAGCATCTAACGATATTCAAAAAATTTCTGAATCAATTGAAATTGGGGTGAACAGCTTCATTCAGAAACCAATTGACACTAAAAAGATCATTGAACTTTTAAGTAATGTGACGGCACTTATTAGTAAAAAGAAAAAAATTGAGACGAAAACTTTCTCAATCTCACTTCCACTAAACTTATACGAGCTAGTAGATGAAAATGCAAAAACAGAGAGTATCTCTAAAAATGCTGTTATCATCCGTGCACTGCGCTCTTTCTACGACCAATAAGAAGTAGGGCTTTGCCCTGCTCTTTTTCTAACTGCTTTTAATAGGTAAGCTAATGGTAAACTTTGCACCATTATCTATATTCTCTACGATTAAAGACCCACACATAGAGTTTTCAATGATTTGTTTTGACATATACAGGCCTAGGCCCGTTCCTTGTGTCTGATTCTTAGTGGTAAAATATGGATCAAACACTTTTCCTATAACTTCTTTACTAATACCACCGCCATCATCACTGATGCAGATGATAGCCTGATCATCTTTTTGTGTTATTAAGACATTGATCTTTTTACTAGAGCTGTCGTTACTTTGAATGGCCTCTTGAGCATTATTTATGATATTGATGAGCACCTGTTTAAACTCATTGAGTCCACCTTTAATAATACTGTCATGTCTGACTTCAATATTACATTCAATGTGATTATAAGCCAAATTGGTATTAATAAGACTATGGACTGAATCAAGTGAGTCTTTGACGCTAAACGCTGACTCTTCCGAGCCCTGCTGGAAAAAATTTCTAAAGTCATCTATGGTTTGAGACATATACTGTAAAAGATTGTTTGATTTATCATATGACTCTTCAACTTTTTTAGAAGTCAAGCTACCCAACTGGTCTGATATATACAGGTCTTGCATCACAAGCGCCATAATATTTAGCGGTTGACGCCATTGGTGTGCTATATTACCTATCATCTCTCCCATTGAAGCTAAACGAGACTGCTGATACATCATCTGATCTTTTTCTCTGTTTTTTTCTACCTCCTCATTGATCTTAGACTCTAAGGAGTTATTTAGATTTTCAATCTCTTCTTGCCTGGTAATGAGGTTTTCTTCTATATTTTTATGCTTAGTTATATCAGTCATAAAAGCAAAGACTTTCATCGTTCCTATTTCATCATACATAGTCGTTGCATTGACTAGAGTGTGCAAGGAGTTTCCATCTTTCATCTCAAAAGTAATCTCATAAATACGACTTGAGACATCATTGACACTTTCAGCCTGCACTTCACAAAAGTCATGGTCTTTACAATCAATAAAGTCTATGGGTTTTTTACCGATCATTTCTTCTTTGGTATAACCTAGCATGTCGGACAAGGAATGGTTGACATCTATGATGACAAGCTCTGCATTAAGCAACCAAAAGCCTTCTGTAGTAGTGTTGATTATTCTTGAATAGAGTAGTTCTTTCTCTTTATCTTGTGTGATGTCAACAAGATAACCGATAAGTTCTATAGGATTACCCATGTTATCACGGATAATCTGTGTATACTCAGAAACCCATGCAGTATTGCCATTTTTTTTGTTAATACGGTACTGTTGATTAAGTCTGTTTTTGCCTTCTTGAATGGTGTTGATCAAGGTTTCACGTACACGTTCCATATCATCTACATGAAAAACTGTTTTAACAGCTTCTTCATTGTCTAAAAAATAAGATGGTGAGTAGCCCCACTGTTCAACACTTTGTGTAACATGTGAGACAATCCAACAGTCATTTTTAGGAACACGTTTAAAAATAACAACCGGACCTGAATGAAAATATTCAAACTCTGTGGGTCTTGTATCGTTTAAAACTTTTGTATCTTTTGGAAGTTTAGTAAAGTTTAATTGAGTCTCTTTAAAGTCAATTGATATCATTGTGTTCACATTAAAATTGTATTGAGTCTTATTTAGATCATCTAAAACAGTTTGTACTGAGCTCTCATCGCTTGCAAAAAGTTGAACAAGCGTTGAGTTGTCAAAATTATTTTTTTGTATAAAATCATGTAAGTTTTTTGAGTCGCTATAAATATATTCTAATTGTTTCATGTGGTTATTATAACGAAAAATAATCTTAAGAAAAGAAGAAAAGCATTAATTACATTTCTTATTTAATTTTATGAATTATTAAGCATAGGGCTATTATAATTCCGCCACAACAATTAAGTTGTACCGCACGGCCCCATCATCTAATGGTTAGGATTCATGGTTTTCATCCATGCCATAGGAGTTCAAATCTCCTTGGGGTCACCACTTTATACCGACATTTCATTTTACTATTTTTTATCAACACACTCAAACACTAAACTAAACCTTTATATATATTTACTGCATTACAGAATAAATAAACTGATGTGGAACAGGCTTTATTATTCAATTAAACATCACCAATTTTAATATCAAACATGCTGTCGGACTTATTACCTCTTTTTTAAATCAATTATGCTAAAATTTCAAAAACTAATTTAGGAATTTTAATGCTGCGTTTTGCTCCAAGTCCTACAGGTGACATGCATATAGGGAACCTCCGTGTTGCACTTTTCAACTACATACTTTCTGTTCAAAGAAATGAAGACCTTATCATCCGTTTAGAAGACATTGATAAAGAGCGAAACATTGAAGGTAAAGACCAAGAGATCATTGGATTACTTGATCTCTTTGGCATCAAATACAAAGATGTTATCTATCAAAGCGCTAACCTTAAATATCACCGAGCAATGGGGCTTCAACTGCTTCATGAGAAAATAGCATTTAACTGTTTTTGCACACCAGAAACACTGGAGTCAAAAAGAGAACAGGCAAAATCACGGAACAAAGCATATAGATATGATGATACTTGCTTGTCACTAACCCCTGAAGAGACTATTGATAATGAGTCAGCGTTTACTGTTCGTCTTCGTAAACCCAATGTTGATGTTAGCTATACCGACAAGATCAAAGGCGACATGACCTTTACACCAGTAGACATTGACAGTTTTATCATTCTGCGTGCAGACAAAAGTCCAACCTACAACTTTGCCTGCGCTATTGATGATATGATAGCTGACATTTCTATGGTCATTCGTAGTGAAGACCATGTTCAAGACACACCAAAGCAGATTGCTGCTCGTGCTGCATTGAACTATACAAAAGAGATCGAATATGCTCACCTGCCTATCATTTTAAATGGATCTGGCGAGAAGATGAATAAACATGATGACGCTTTTAATGTTAAATGGCTTTTGGAAGAAGGCTTTTTACCATCAGCTATCATCAACTACCTTCTTCTTATAGGAAACAAGCCACCTCAAGAGATCTTTGAACTTAAAGACGCTCTTGAGTGGCTTGATCTGTCTAAGATCTCTAAGGCACCGGAAAAATTTGATATAGACAAACTACGCTTCATTAACAAAACGCATCTGGCAATGCTTGATGAAGTAGAACTTTCACGTTATGTTGGTTTTGCGGACAGTGATATTGGCAAGCTTGCACAGCTTTACCTCGAAGAAGCTTCTACCACCAAAGAGCTTAAGACTAAAATCGGCGCTATCTTCTCTGAGAAAAATATTCCTGATGACTTTGCCGAAGCTGTTGCTATAATGAAACCTATTATTAAGAATGCACCTTTCATACAAACTTTTGATGAGTTTAAATCATACATCATCAAAGAATCTGGACTAAAAGACAACTTCTTTTTAAAACCACTTCGTTTACTACTCACAGGTGCTGAAGATGGTCCAGAAGTAGCGGATATGTATCCTTTCTTGAAAAACTACCTTCCGGAGATTGTTAAATGAATGCCCTAATAGAAATCACCAGCGGTTTACTTATGATACTGAACAACCTTATTTGGGTTTACATGTGGGTTATCATCATCTCTGCCCTGCTTTCATTTGTCAGACCTGACCCTTTTAACCCTGTTGTGCAAATGTTATACAGACTAACCAACCCTGCTTATGCCTTAGTGCGCCGTTTTATTCCTACTATGTTTAATGGCATAGACTTAGCACCACTGGTAATAATAATAGCGCTGCAAGTAGTTCAGGTATTTATAAATGCGATCATAAGGGCACTATGAGAAAGATTACACTTTTTCTTTCTCCCCTACTTTTAACTGCAAATATCACTTTAAAAGAGATTCAAGATAGTCCAGCAGGTCATGCACGGAACTTTCAAATATGGCAGTACCTGCAACAAGATATCAATGCAACTGAGGCAAAATGTGCCTATGAATTAACACAGGGATACAACCATAAGATATTTGTTAAATATGCTAAAAAAACAGATGATAAAGAAGTCTTAGCGCGCTCGCGCTGTTCCAACATGAAAATCAATGAACTGCTTCGCGAGACCAACGCAAGCTGTATTGACCATGGACTAAGTCTGAGTAAGGCAATGTCACTGCAAGCCACACAAAGAGATAAACTCTCTCGCAATCTTAAAGAAGAGTATACAAATAAAAGTGACTTGATCTTCCTTATGAATACCAAGCCTTTTGTTTTAAATGCCTTAAAAAGTGGTGAAAAAAACTTTTTGACCTTATTTAACGACTTAGGCTCTGTAAACAGGCAAAAGTATTTTAATGTCAAACTTTCCAAAGAACGTATTAATGCTCTTGCAAAAGAGAAATCTTTCAACAAAGCCATCAAGTACATAGTGACTGACAAAAAGATGCATAGACTGCAAGAATCCCTGCTACTTCTTAAAGCTTCAGATCTAAGTGCACAATCATATTTCTTTTTGGCAATGAATGCTTTGAACTTTAAAGCGACCAATAAATCACTTTTTTATCTTGAAATTGCACAAAAAAAAGCATATTTTCAGATCGATAAAGACAAGGCGCTATTTTGGAAATATCTGATTTCAAACAACAATGACTTCTTAAAAGAGTTGGGAAGCAGTAGCGATATTAATATTTATACGCTTTATGCCAAAGAGAAGTTAGATATTGATGTAATGAATTATTTTTGCTCGCTTGATTTAAAAGAAAAACCTTCTGCTATTGACCTTACAGATCCTTATGTATGGGAACAGACCTTAGACACGATACGTACATCAACAGCTCAAGAACTGGCTGAGCTATTAAAAAAATATGATTCAAAAGAAGATGAGGTACTGCATGCCTTTATCTATTCTAAGATGCTCAAGTATCAAAAGCACAACTATATTCTTCCTTATGAAAGTGCCACAGAAGACTTAAGCAATGACGACAAGGCTCTGTTATATGCTTTGGCACGCCAGGAGAGTCACTTTATCCCTTCTGCCATCTCACGTTCATATGCTTTGGGCGTAATGCAAATGATGCCTTTTTTGATAAAGGCCTTAGCTAAACAGGAGAAAGAGTCACCTGAACTAAATGACATGTTTGATCCTTATAAAAACATTGCCTATGCCAAAAAGCATATCAAGTATTTACAAAAACACTTATATCATCCTCTGTTTATCGCCTATGCTTATAATGGCGGAATAGGCTTTACCAAACGCCACCTCTTAAAAGGAACCTTTACAAAAGGGAGCTTCGAGCCTTATTTAAGTATGGAGTTGATGTCAAACACGGAAAGTAGAGAGTATGGAAAGAAAGTATTGGCAAACTATGTTGTTTATAAAAAAATACTCAAAGAAGAAGTAAGTATCACTTCTCTTTTTGAAACACTAACGGAATCTTCCCGTACCGATCGTTTCCGAAACTAAGCTTAATAGTCTTTGACTCGGTTGTTTTAAACTTGATCCGATAATAATGATTCCACTGGTTTTGTATAGGCATAGTGCGTCGCAACTTATCATCTTCATCAAGTTCTATCGTCTCAATAGGTTCAAAAGAGACAAGCTTCGTCTTGTCATCTTCAGATACTTCAATAAGTTTGAGCTGATAGTTTAAGTTTCTAAGCCCATGTTTTTTAGGATCATACGCATCCTCAATAATATGCACGGCAACATAAAAATATTCTCCATCTTGATACAAATCGGGATCAACATTATTTAAGTAAACTGCGTGCAAAAGAGCTTTTGTTTCCATGGCTTGCATCAGCGATGCTTTTTGCATGTTTGAAACAGCTTTTTCATAATAAACATCTGTAGCAAAGAAGTCAAAAGCGGTTGACTTTGAACAGCCACTTAACAGTAGTGCCGCACTTAAGGTGGTAAAAGCTAAAATCTTATTCATTTATATTCCTTGCAGGTATTATACATAAAACCCTCTTTGACTTTTTATAAGTTTCATCTGATATAATTCTTTTAATTTAAACAAAGGTTTTTTCTTCGTGAATAAAAGGCTAGCAGTTGCATTTACAGGTCCTTCAAATAGTGGAAAGACAACGCTTATCATCAAAGTAGCTGAACGCTTAATGGAAGAAGGTAAAAGAGTTGCCATCATTAAAAACGACCCAAAAGACAAGGCAGTTTTTGATGTTGAAGGAAAAGACAGTTATAAATTTTCACAAACAGGGGCTGAGGTAGTTGTCACCTCTCCAGAGCGTACTACTTATTTTTCAAAAATGCATAAAGAACTCGAAGAGATAATCACCATGTTCGACACCTTTGATTATCTTCTGGTAGAAGGACTTAAAAATCTTCCTCTTCCTCGTATCAGTATCTTTAGAAATAAAATTGATGAGGATTACTACCCTTATATGAATGCGCTTGCAATTGATGAGAGCATCGATGCAAAAATTCAAAAAATACCAAACACTATCAACATTTTAGATTTAAACAACACAGACCAGGTTATAGACTGGATTAAAAACAATGCCAAGGAAGTATAAATGCAAGATTTAAAAGAGATGAGACCTTTATTAGAAGCTATTATGAAATCAGCAATACGCATTAAAGATGCAATTGATGTAAAAGACATAGGCTATTCACAACAAGAAAACAGCTCGGGCGAAACTCAGCTTCAACTTGATATTCAATGCGACCTTATCATTGAAGAAGAACTTTCTCATGTTAATAGCGTAAATACACTCGCTTCAGAAGAGAAAGAAGAAGCAATGACCATCAATAAAGATGCGAAATTTTTAATCGGTTTTGACCCCTTAGATGGTTCATCTTTGGTGGATGTAAACTTAAGCGTTGGTTCTATCTTTGGAATTTATGAAAAAGATTTTACAGGTAAAAATATGATGGCTGCTTGTTATGTTGTTTATGGTCCTCGTGTTGAACTTGTATTTGCTTATGAAGGACAGGTGAGACTTTACCTTCTTCAAGCGGGAGAATTTGAGTTTGTAAAAGAGATCCATTTAAGTGAAAAAGGCAAGCTTAATGCGCCTGGTGGAACTCAGCAAAACTGGGCACCTTATCACAAGCAGATGGTTGATGGGCTTTTTCAAGAAGGTTATAGACTTCGTTACTCTGGCGGTATGGTTCCAGACCTTCACCAGATCCTTCTTAAAGGTGGTGGGCTATTCTCATATCCTGGCACGTCAGACAAACCAGAGGGCAAACTTCGTCAAGTATTTGAGGTCTTTCCTTTTGCAATGATCTTTGAGTACGCTGGTGGTGGTGCTATTGATGGGCAAAACAGAGTGTTAGAGCAAACTCCAAAACATGTTCATGGCACAAGCCCATGTTTCTTTGGCTCAAACTATGAGATAGACAGAGTTAAAACGACTTATGCAGGAAAATAACGCTTTTGAAGAGCGTTTGACACAGATGATTTCTGAAGTCAAACAGTGTCAAGAAGAGAAGAATCATGACTCGTGCATGAAATGTGAAAAGCTCATTGGTTGTGAGCTGAGAAAACAGTATGTCCAAGTCACCTATGAGAGTATGTCTAAGGGTGAAATTGGCGGATTTGAATTTTAAACTAAGAGGAAGAAACTTGAAGAATTATATTACTACACCTATATATTATGTAAACGGCGAAGCACACATTGGTCATGCCTACACCACCTTTATAGCTGACACAGTTGCTAGACACTCTAGATTAAAAGGTAATGAGACATTTTTCCTAACAGGTACGGATGAACACGGGCAGAAGATAGAAGAGTCTGCTAAAAAGGCTGGCAAACCTACGCAAGAATTTGCTAATGAAATCTCTAAAACATTTAAAGACCTATGGGATGACTTTGATATCTCTTATGATCAATTTATACGTACAACTGATGAAGACCACAAACAAGGTGTACAGAAAGCTTTTATGAAGATGTATGACAAAGGTGACATCTATAAAGGTAACTACGAAGGTCATTATTGTATCTCTTGTGAAACATTTTTCCCAGAAACACAACTTATTGATGGTGAATTTTGTCCTGATTGTGGAAAACCTACAAATATTGTCAAAGAAGAGTCTTACTTCTTTAAACTCTCAGAATATGAAGATAAGCTTCTTCAGTATTATGAAGACCATCAAGATTTCATCCTTCCAAAGTCGCGCAGAAACGAAGTAATAAACTTTGTAAAAGGCGGATTACATGATCTGTCTGTAACGCGCACGACCTTTGAGTGGGGAGTTAAGATGCCTGAGCAGATGAATGACGATAAACATGTTATGTATGTATGGCTAGATGCCCTACTCAACTATATCACAGCTCTTGGTTATGGAAAAGATGATAAGAACATGGACTTCTGGCCTGCCAATATCCATATGGTTGGAAAGGACATCTTACGTTTTCATGCTATCTACTGGCCAGCATTTTTAATGAGTCTTGATCTTCCTTTACCAAAACACATTGGTGCGCACGGTTGGTGGACAAGAGATGGTGAGAAGATGTCTAAGTCAAAAGGTAATGTTGTACTTCCAAAAGACGTAGCAGATGCTTATGGCCTAGAAAACCTTAGATATTTCATGTTAAGAGAGGTGCCTTTTGGTCAGGATGGTGATTTTTCTCAGCGCGCTTTTATCGATCGAATCAATTCTGACCTATCGAATGATCTTGGTAATCTTCTAAACCGTATAATCGGTATGAGTGGTAAATACTCTGACTTTAAAATTGACTCTGTTGATGTTAAAAAATACCATACAAAAGAACTTACAGCTATGGCTGAAGTAATTGACAACTTAGAGCCGTTCTTGGATGAACTACGTACCCATAAATATCTTGAAGAATTGTGGAAACTGTTTACTATTGGAAACAAAGCGATTGAAGAATATGCACCATGGGTTAAGATCAAAGAGGGTAAAAATGACGAAGCACTTGCAACAGTTGCACTGATTGCAAACATCTTAGCAAAAGCTTCAGTGATGTTAAACTGTATCATGCCAAGTACTACGAAAACGATCTCTGAGGCTCTAGGTTTTGAGATCAATACTCAGAGCTACCAAAAGCTTATCTTAGATAAAAAGCTTTTAGATGCCTTTGTTATACAAAAAGTCCCACCTCTTTTTCCTCGTGTAGAAGAGCCTCTAATGGATCAAGCACCTGAGGCCAAAAAAGAAGAAGAGCCTAAAAAAGCAGAAGATAAAAAGGTCTCTACTGTTGAAGAAGACAATCTCATTACTATCGATCAGTTTTTTGAGACTTCGCTTCGTATCGGGACTATTCTTCATGCAGAAGAAGTACCTAAGAGTAAAAAACTGCTTAAACTGCAAGTTGATGTAGGTGAACAAAACCCTAGACAAATCGTAGCAGGTATTAAAGAATTTTATTCAGCTGAGGAACTTATAGGGACACAGGCTTGTGTTGTTTCAAACCTAAAGCCTGCCAAACTTATGGGAATGCTGTCTGAGGGCATGCTTTTAGCTGCTAAAGATGAAGATGGTCTTTCTTTAATGAGACCGGAACAAAAACGCAAAGCTGGCTCATCGGTAGGATGAAACTAGCAAACGTGAC
>Ga0316204_10008155_pt1 | contig 14787 bp, 14 predicted proteins | sample 6monrhotite_MG_2_FD_205661 | JGI IMG/M metagenome (GOLD analysis project Ga0316204, IMG submission 205661) | Microbial mat bacterial communities from mineral coupon in-situ incubated in ocean water Damariscotta River, Maine, United States -... | ecosystem: Environmental > Aquatic > Marine >...
GGCAGGGTCAGTTCGGCCCCCAGAGCGGCGGCGGCGGCGGCAAAGGCGGGCACCCCCGGAGTCACGTCATATTGGATGGCAAGGTCGCGCAAGCGGCGCAGTTGTTCGCCCATCGCCGACCAGACCGAAAGGTCGCCGGAATGCAGCCGGGCGATGTCGTGACCGGCGGCATCGGCGGCGGCAATCTCGGCGATGATCTCATCCAGCGACAGGGGCGCGGTGTTCACGATCCGGGCCCCGTCGGGGCAGTGTTCCAATAGCGCTTCGGGCACCAGCGACCCGGCGTAAAGGCAAACCGGGCAAGCCGCGATCAGGTCGCGCCCGCGCAGGGTGATCAGATCGGCCGCCCCCGGACCTGCGCCGATGAAATGCACGGTCATGTCGTGATCCTCTCTGCAAGGGCGGCGGTGGCCATGCCGCAGGGACTTTGGACACGGGGCCCGATCAGGCGGGCCTTAAACCCACCTTTTCGCGCCGCCGCAAGGGCCAGCGCTTCGGCCACCGATCCGGTGGCGAACCGCGCCTTGATGCGGGGCGAGCAGGTGAGGGTTTGTTCGCCCGCAATGTCGGCCTCGTTCAGCGTGACAAGCGGCAGCGACAGCCTGGCCGCGCATGCCGTCAGGGCGGGGGTTTTCTTGGCCTCAAGGCAGGCCAAAAGGCCCGGCTTGCCGCCGGTCAGGGCGAGCGCTTCGCCGATGGCGGTTTCAGTGCCCTCTGCGCGCAATCCGATCCCTGCAACGATCATTTGGTGACACTCCATTGCAGAACCGGCCGCGCCCGATCCCATCCCCGCATGGACCCGAGCGGTCCGGCCTCGGAGATCTCAATGCGCAGGAGATGCCCCCCCTTGTCGCCATGCCACCGGGTCAGCAGGGCCTCGGTCTCCAGCGTCACGGCATTGATCACCAGCGACGTGCCGGGGGTCATGCGAAGCCAGAGAGCCTCCAGCGAGGTCGTATTCGCACCGCCGCCGATGAAAATCACATCCGGGTCGGGCAGGGTATCCAGTAGATCGAGGCTGGCCCCTTCAACGATCTCCACCCGGTGATCGAGGCCAAAGCGGCGCGCGTTTTCGCGGATGTTTGCGGCCCGGTCGGCGCGGGTTTCGACAGCACTGGCCGTTGCACCGGGAGCCGCGAGGCAGAATTCGACCGAGATCGAGCCAGAACCCGCGCCGAGATCCCAGAGATGTTCGTTAGGTCGCGGTGCGAGAGCCGACAGGGTCAGCGCGCGGATCGGACGTTTGGTGATTTGGCCGTCATGGGCAAACAGATCGTCAGGCAGGCCCGAGGCGCGGGGCAGGGCGCGGGCACCAAAGGCCTCGATTGCAACCGTGACGGGGTGCGCGACATCGTTGAATTTATAGAGCGAGGCCGGCGTTTCGCGGATACGCTCGCGCGGACCGCCAAGCGCCTCAAGGATGGCCAGACGCGACGCGCCAAAGCCTTGCTCCGTGAGCCATCCGGCCAGCGCGCCCACCGCATCCCCATTGCGCAGCGTGCAGATTACCCGCGTGCCGGGCGACAGGATGGGGGTCAGACGCTCGAAAGGGGAGGCGTGCAGGGCGAGGGTCAGGACATCCTCCAACCTCCAGCCAAGCGCGGCTGCCGCCAGCGACATGGTCGAGGGGGCGGGAAAGGCGCGCCATTCGCCGCGTTCCAGATGACCCGCCAGCGACCCGCCCGCGCCATGCCAGAACGGATCGCCCGAGGCGAGGACCGCAACGCGCCGCCCGCGTGCGGCCAGAACAGGCGCTATATCGAACGGAACCGGCCAGGCCTGCCCGCGCGCGCCAACCTCTGCCAGGTCCAGATGCCGGGGCGCGCCAAAGACAATTTCAGCCCCGTCCAGCGCGGCGCGGCTTGCAGGCGGCAGCCCATTCAGGCCATCTTCGCCCAAGCCGATAATGCTCAACCAGGGATCAGCCATGACACGTCTCCTCTTGCTCGGCGGCACGACCGAGGCCACCAAGCTGGCCGTGGCCCTGGCCGAACGGGGAGTGGACGCGATATTCTCCTATGCCGGGCGCACCGGCAATCCCGCAGCGCAGAGCCTGCCGACGCGGGTGGGCGGTTTCGGCGGGGTGGATGGGTTGACGGACTATCTGAAGGCCGAGGCGATCACCCATGTCGTCGATGCCACCCATCCCTTTGCGGCGGGGATCAGCGCCAATGCGGTTTCTGCCTGCGAACGGGCCGGTGTGGCGCTGGCCGCGCTGGAGCGCCCCGAATGGCGGGCCGGTCGGGGCGACAGATGGACCTGCGTGGCCGATGTCGTGGGCGCGGTTGCGGCGCTGCCTGACGCTGGCGCGCGGGTTTTTCTGGCGATCGGCAAGCAGCATATCGGTGATTTCGCGCCGAAGCCCGGCAATTTCTACCTGCTCAGGCTGGTCGATGCTCCCAATGCCCCACTGCCTCTGCCCGATGCCCATGCCGTCATCGCGCGTGGTCCCTTTGATCTGGCGGGCGACGCCGCGTTGATGCAGGCGCATCGCATTAGCCATGTCGTGGCCAAGAACAGCGGCGGATCGGGGGCAGAGGCCAAGATCACCGCCGCCCGTGCATTGGACCTGCCGATCATCATGATCGACCGGCCCGGGCTGCCTGATCGCCGCGTGTTGGGCAGCGTGGGCGCGGTGTTGGACTGGCTGGATCATGGTGCCGACCGGGGCGTGTAGACATAGCCCCCCACCCGGCGCGTATCGCGATTGCCGACGATCACCATGGTGCGCATATCGGCCATCTCGGGCGTCGCCTCCTCGAGCGTCACGGTGGTGATGCTTTCCTCGGCTGTGCTGACGGCGCGGGCAAAGGAGATCAGCGTCCGGGGGCCGCATTCCGCGCGCAGGATTTCAAGCGCGCGGGCAAATTGATGCGGGCGCGAGGCGGAGCGCGGATTGTAGAAGGCCATGGCAAACCCTGCCTGACCGGCCAGCCGCAGGCGGTGTTCGATCAGATCCCAGGGTTTGAGATTGTCGGAAAGGTTGATCGCCGCGAAATCATGGCCCAGAGGCGCGCCGATGCGCGCCGCCGCCGCCAGCATTGCGGTAATGCCCGGCAACACGCGGATATCGAGCGTCAGCCAGGCCTCTGGCCCGGCTTCTAACGCTTCGAACAGGGCCGATGCCATCGCAAAAACGCCGGGATCGCCCGAGGATACGACAACGACGCGGTGGCCCGCAGCGGCCATTTCCAGCGCATGGGCGGCGCGCTCCAGCTCCACCCGGTTGTCGGTTTCGTGTTTGGTCAGGCCAGGGCGCGCGGGCACCCGGCGCACATATGGGATGTAGCCCACGATATCGGTGGCCTCGGCCAGCGCGGCCTGCACTTCGGGCGTGATCAGGTCTTCGCGCCCCGGCCCCAATCCTGCGACGACAACCCACCCGGTCATGGCCGCCGCCCCTGACCATGCAGGATGCAGATCGCGAAATAGGGGGTTTCGCCCTCGAATTCGGACAGCTTCTGCACACTCTGCGCGGGCATGGTGCCGCGTTCGATCAGCCAGGCGTCATCCAGCCGCCCGGCCGCCGCCAACGCCCGTTTCAGCTTGGCCAGATTGCGCCCGATCTTCATCACCACGGCGGCGTCGGTATCTTGCAACCGGCGCGCCAGTTCGGCCTCGGGCAGGGTTGCCATGGCCACGGTCAGGACATCGTCGCCCCACGTGATCGGCTGACCCGTCGCCGTCCAACAGCCCGACATGCCGGTGATGCCCGGCACGATCTCGACCGTGACCCGGCCTTGCAGCCGCGCGTGCAAGTGCATGAACGAGCCGTAGAAGAACGGATCGCCTTCACACAGCACGATAATGTCATCGGTGGCAGCAAGCTCTGCCAGCCGATCCGCCCAATGCTCATAAAACGCCGCTAGGATGCGGTTATAGTCGGGATCGGTGACGGCGATCTCGGTGGTTACCGGATATTCCATCGCGTGTTCGGTCGCGTCCCGGCGCAGCATTCCGTCAACGATCTGGCGCGCCTGACCTCTGGCACCTGCCTTGCGGAAATAGGCGATGTGGCCTGCGCCCCGGATCAACCGGTCGGCGCGCAGGCTCATCAGATCGGGGTCGCCGGGGCCGAGGCCGGTGCAGATCACTTTGCCCATGTCATTCCGCCTTTGACGCCAGCGCGTTGACCGCCGCGACCGTAATGGCCGAGCCGCCGAGCCGCCCGCGCACGATCATTGCGGGCACCGGCAGATCCGCCATCAGCGCGTCTTTCGATTCCGCCGCGCCGACAAAGCCGACCGGGCAGCCGATGATGGCTGCCGGGCGCGGGCAGGCGGGGTCCTCCAGCATGTTCAGCAGGTGAAACAGCGCCGTGGGCGCGTTGCCGATGGCCACCAGCGCACCGGCCAGATGCGGCCGCCACAGCTCCAACGCGGCGGCCGATCTTGTGTTGGACATTTCCCTGGCCATGTCGGGCACACGGGGATCGCGCAGGGTGCAGATCACTTCGTTTTGTGCGGGCAGGCGCGGGCGGGTGATGCCTTCGCTGACCATATAGGCGTCGCAAAGGATCGGCGCGCCGCCTGCCAGTGCGGCGCGGGCGGTGGTGGCCATGCCGGGTGAAAACCGCACATCCCGTTCAAGCCCCACAAGCCCGGCGGCATGGATCATGCGCACGACCACGCCTTCCTCATCGGCGGTGAACCGATCCAGATCGGCCTCGGCCCGGATGGTGGCAAAGCTTTCGGCATAGATCGCCGCGCCATTGGTTTCATAGCTATGGGGCATTCGTCAGGGCCTTTGTGATCATGTGCTCAGACAGGGCATGGGCATCGGGCCTGCCATCGGCGCGGCCATTGCGGATGAGGTCGAACCGGCCCTGGGCGTTGGCCGTCAGGGTCAGGGCTGCGGGGCCGGGATGGGCGCAGCCCTTGGCGCAGCCTGAGATATGCAGATGCTGGCCTTGATCCAGATGCAGTGCGAGCGAACGGGCCATGGGTCGCGTGGCCGCGAGGCCCTGCGGGCAGCCCGGCGCACCGGTGCAGACGTCGATACGCAGGCGCGGATCGGCAGCGTCATGGATCAGGCCGGGCAGGCCGGGAACACCGCGGGTGCCTTCCAGCAGCAGCATCCGCCAGGGCGTCAGGCGGATCGGAGCGACTTGGGCAAGAGCGGCAAAACCCGCGGCGGTGATCTGGCCAAATTCGAGCGCCACAAGCAGGCCCTGTGCGGTCGGGCCGGGTGTGGGTCGCGTGGCCTCGCTTGCCTCCTGCGCGATGTCACGGAATTTCTGCGGCAGTTCGGCACCGCGGGCCAGATGTGCCGCCATCCGGCCCCGGCCCTCGGGCGCGCCACCAGAGGACAGGAACCATTCCGCAAGCTCCACTGCGGTCGCCGCGGCGGTTTCGACCATGACGCGCGCGCCGGCTTCCGACCCATCCGCGCGACAGATCAGGCCATCTCCTGCACGCTCGATGCGGATATCGGCAGAAATGTTGCGCAAAAGGGGAGGTGCCCCGCAATTGATGGCATATCCAAATTTGCCGGGGGTTTGCGGCGCGCCGGGCGTCATGAGCGCGGCATTCAGCGCGACGGCGATCCGGTGATCGGTATCGCCTTCCCGCCAGAAGGGCTGCATCACGATATTGCGCCTGGCCTCGGTCGCGGCATCGGGATCGACAAGATCCAGCGCCTCCAGCCCGGCAATCAACGCGGGATGATCGGCCTCCGTCACGCCACGCAGTTGCAGGTTGGCACGGGCCGACAGATCCAGCAGCCCGTTGCCGAACCGTTCCGACAGATCCGCGACGCCTGCGGCCTGTTCAGGTGAGAAGCGCCCGAAGGGCGCGCGGAGCCGCACCACCAGACCGTCGCCCGACATCATCGGACGCCGCGCACCGGGGCACCAGCCGCGAATGACCGGCGCGCTCATTGTGCTGCCGCCATCGTAGCGGCGATGGAATTGCGCCGGGTCACCCAGAGCCCGGCCTCATGCAGCGCCTGAAACCGAGCCCGCAGCGCGGCCAGAGCATCCGGGTTCGCCTCTGCCATGAACGCCACCAGATCGGCGCGGCCAAGCGTGGCATCGTGGTAGAGGTCGAACAGATGCGGCGGCACGGCGGCAGCAAGATGCGCGAAGGCGGCCAGATGATCCAGCGTCGCGGCAATTTCAGCCGCTCCACGAAATCCGTGGCGCATCATGCCATCGGCCCAGTCGGGGTTGGCGGCGCGGGCGCGGGTGACGCGGGCAATCTCCTCGGTCAGATCGCGGGCGCGGGGGGCGTCGGGCCGGGTCGCATCCATGTGGTAGAGTGCGGGCGCATCACCGCCAAGCCGTGCCACGGCGGCGGCAAAACCCGCCTCATGCGCGGCATAATCCGAGGCCATCAGCAAATCGGTTTCCGGCAGATCCTGCAAATGCACGAAACTGTCGGCGGCTTTGACGCGCGTCTCGAGGGCTGCGCGCGCCTCGGTCGATGCCCCTTGCGCGTCGATGGCGAAACTGGACGCCGCCAGCCAGGCCTCACCTGCCGCCGCGCGGGCCGCGTCGGAATAGTCATCCAGATGCGGTGTCATGTTCAGCCCGTATTGGCCCGGTTTCGGGCCGAAAACGCGGGGGGCGGCGGTCAGGTAGGGATTGTCCTCAGGGGGCTCGTCACGCTCCGCCAGCGCGGCGGCGGCGGCTTCGAACATCTGCGCCAGACCGGGAAACACATCGCGAAAGAGGCCCGAGACCCGAAGCGTCACGTCGATGCGCGGGCGGCCAAGCAGCGCCAGCGGGATCACCTCGAAGCCCGACACCCGCTCACTGCCGTCATCCCATTTCGGGGTCAGCCCGGCCAGATGCAACGCCATGGCAAATTCCTCGCCCGCCGTGCGCATCGTGGCCGAGCCCCAGAGATCAACCACCAGCCCGCGCGGCCAATCGCCGTGATCCTGCAAATGGCGGCGCAGAAGCTCCTCGGCCAGCTTGACGCCCTGCGCCTGGGCCGAGCGTGACGGCACCGCACGCGGATCGGTGGTAAAGAGGTTGCGCCCTGTCGGCAAAACATCGGCGCGGCCCCGATAGGGTGAGCCCGAGGGGCCAGGCGCAACAAGGCGACCGTTCAGCGCCGCCGCCAGCCCGGCGCGTTCCTCTGCCCCGCACGCGCCGGTGCCGAAGATATGCAAGCCGTCGCCATATTGGCTTTCCTTGATGTCGCAGACGAAGCGGTCGATCCGGGTGATGGCCTCGGCCGCCGATGCCCCCTCGGGGATGCCCAGATCGGCCTCGACGCCGGTGCCCTGTGCCTCGGCGCGGATGTCAGAGATCAGCCGGTCGCGGCGGGCCGGGTCCAGCCCGTCGGCGGTGGAATATTCATCCAGCAGATGTTCCAGACGACCCATGTTTTCCGGCAGCGTCGTTTGTGCCATCGGCGGTGGCAGGTGGCCGATGGTGACCGCCCCGATACGGCGCTTGGCCTGCGCCGCCTCGCCGGGATCATTGACGATAAAGGGGTAGATGACCGGCAGCGCACCGGTCAGCGCCTCGGGCCAGCAAGTGTCGGATAACGCCACCGCCTTGCCCGGCAGCCATTCCAGCGTGCCATGCGCGCCGACATGGATCAGCGCATCGGCCTGTGCCGTCAGCCACAGGTAAAAGGCGACATAGCAATGGCGCGGCGTGCGGGCGAGGTCGTGGTAATCATCGTCGCGGGATTGGACGTCGCCGCGTTCGGGTTGCAGGGCGATGATGGTCTTGCCAGCCCGGACCGCCGCGAAATGGAATTGGCCGTCCCGGCAGGCGGGGTCGGCCTCGGGGTCGCCCCAGGCGGCGACAAGATCGGCGCGCAGCGATTCGGGGATACGCTCCAGCGCGGCCATGTAATCCGTGACAGGCCATTGGATATTTTCGTGCAAAAGCGCGCGGCCCAGATTGGGAATATCGCCGGTATCATGGCCCTCTGCGGCCAGCCCGTTCAGCAGCCCGGAGCAGGAGGCCAGCGCATCCAGACCCACGGCATGAGCAAGGTTCCAGTCGCGCCCGGGATAGGTAGACAGCACCACGGCCAGCCGTTTTTCCGTGGGCCTCAGCGTGGCCAGCCGATGCCAGGCGACGACGCGATCCACTACGGCAGTAACGCGCCCGGCATCGGCGCGGTGGGCAAAGCGGGAATATTGCAGATCGGGATCACGGCGGCCCGGCTGTTTGAAGCTGGCGACCCCGGCGAAAATCCGGCCATCGACTTCGGGCAACACCACATGCATGGCCAGATCGGCGGGCGACAGGCCCCGTTCGGCCAACGCCCACTCCTTGCGCTGCGCGGTCGACAGCGCCACCTGAAACACCGGGCAGCCGCTCATGTTGAGTGGTGAGGCCGCGCCATCCGCGCCCTGCGCCGAAAACGCGGTGGCGTTGATGATGGCGGCGGGGGCAAGACGGGTGGCCTCGTGGCGCAGCCACTGGGCGGCGGCAGGGGATTTCAGTGAGGCTGCAAAGACGCCGATGGCGGCAAAACCTTTGGCCTCAAGCACGCGGATCAGGGCATCGACCGGCTCGGTATCGGCGGCGGTCAGGTAAGAGCGGTAGAAGCTGACCAGAACCAGCGGTTTTTCAGGCACGTCACAGGCCCGCAGCACGCCCGTATCGGGGTGGTAATAGCCGAAATCGGGTACGGTTTTTTCGCCCAGAACCGGCCCCGAATAAAGCCCTGCCGCCAGCGCCAGTTGCGCCAGCGCGGCATGGGCCGCAATCGCACCACCCGCATCGCAAAGATGTTGCAGACGCCGCAGGGTCGAGACGGGCAGGGTAGAGATCTCATCCAGCCGCGCATCGGGCCTGCCATCGGCGGGCAACACTGCCAGCGCCATGCCGGTGGTGTCGGCCATCTCGCGCAGGGTCGCCAGCCCGTAGGGCCAATAGCTTTCGCCGCCGATCAGTTTCACCAGCACCGCCCTGGCCCCGGCAAGCGTCTGTTCGGCATAGGTATCGACCGAGAGCGGATGTTTCAGCGCTACCAGATTGGCCAGCCGCACCGAGGGCTCGAACCCTTGCGCCCTGGCCCGTGCATAGCCTGCCGCAAAGGCCCCGAGGTCGCTATCGGAAAAGGACAGCACCACCAGGTCGGCCGGGCTCTGGCCCAGATCCCGGGGGGTGTCGGTTTCCTCCAACCCGTGGCTTTCGCGAAAGACGACATGCATGGCCTTGGCCTATCCCTCCAGCACGGCGCGGATCGCTGCCGGGTCGATATGGTCGTGTTCGCCGATCACCACCAGTTGCGAACGCCGGGGCGCATCGCCCCAGGGCCGGTCAAACTGCGTGCGCAGACGCTCGCCCACGGCCTGCACCAGCATCCGCATCGGTTTGTCCTTCACGGCGATATACCCTTTCACCCGCAGCGCATTCTGTTCGCGCGCCAACCGCAGCACAGCGGTTTCCAGCGCCTTGGGGTCTTCTACCTCATCCAGGTCGATCACCACGCTGTCGAAATCGTCATGTTCGTGGTCATCCGCGCCGTCATGGTGGCTGGGGCGGGCATCCAGATCATCTTCGGCCGCCGCACCGAGCCCCAGGATAATGCGCGGGTCGATGACGCCCTCGGACATCGCAAGCACCGGCACCTTGCGCGGCATCTCGGCCTCGATCACGGCTTTCGCCTGCGCCAGCCCGCTGGCCCCGGCCAGGTCGGCCTTGGACATCAGGACAATGTCGGCGCAGGAAATCTGATCCTCGAACACTTCGCCAAGCGGCGTGTCGTGGTCGAGGCTGTCATCGGCGGCGCGCTGCGCCTCTACCGCCGCCACATCCGGCGCAAACCGGCCCGCCGCCACGGCTTCGGCATCGGCCAGAGCGATGACGCCATCCACCGTGATGCGCGACCGGATCGCGGGCCAATCGAAGGCTTTCAGCAGTGGCTTCGGCAGGGCCAGACCGCTGGTTTCGATCAGGATGTGGTCAGGCGTTTGCGGCAAGGCCATCAACGCCTCGATCGTCGGGATGAAATCATCGGCCACGGTGCAGCAGATGCAGCCATTGGCCAACTCGACGATATTGTTCTCGGGGCAGTTTTCATCGGCGCAGGATTTCAGGATGTCGCCATCGACGCCCGCGGTGCCAAATTCGTTGACGAGGACCGCCAGCCGCTTGCCCTGCGGGTTGGCCATCAGATGGCGGATAAGCGTGGTTTTGCCCGCGCCCAGAAAGCCGGTGATGACGGTGACGGGGATCTTTGACAGCGCGGCCATGGGTCAGTCCTTTTGCGGGGGAATACGGGCAAGGCTTTGCTTGCGGAAAATCTCGGGGCGGTCGCGCCAGGGCACGATGCCATCGGGCGTCGCGGCATAGGCGGCAGCCCCTTTCAGGATGTCGCCAATATGCGCGTCAGGATCGAGACGGCCATAGACGTAAGTCCAGCGCTCCGGCCCGCCCGACAGCACCAAGGAGCAGCCGTTGGAACAGGCCGAGAGGCATTCATTGCCAATGAGGCGCACGCCTTCGGGCAAATCTGCGCGCGACAGGGCCTCGAACATGCGGGCACCGGGGCGCGGCTCTTCCGGCACACGCTCGCCATCGACCGTCTTGCGGCAGGTCGTGCAGACCGTGAGTGTCACCTTGGCCATCGCGGCCCCCTTTTTTTCAGCGCATCGGGGGGGTCCAGCCGGGGGCAAGTCGTGTTGCGCCCCAAGGCCAGCCCGAAACACCCCGTTCGTGCGGTCTTCAACATCCGTCGCGCTGGCAGGTCTCCCGGCTTGCGGATATCGGGGCGGATTATGCCCCGGCGACCCCGATCCCTTCCCAGGCGATGCCAGTGGGCAAGGGGGCCTTCTCCGGTCACGGTCGCGGGGGCGGCTGCGCTTCGGCCATGGACCGTGATCGGTCGCAAAGCCTGTCGCATTCCCTCTTCGCCTGTCCTAAGACAGGAACCAACACGAAACGCACCTGCGGCATTGCCCGCCCCGTTGTCAAGCAAAGGATGCCGCGATGAACGAGACACCCCTGTCGGATGAAGACCGCCACGCCCAGAAGATGGCCAAGAAGAAAGCCGCGCGCGACAAGATCATGGCAAAGAAGGAGGGTGAGAAGGGATTGATCATCGTTCATACCGGGGCCGGGAAGGGGAAATCATCCTCGGGCTTTGGCATGATCCTGCGCTGTGTCGCGCATGAGATGCCCTGCGCCGTGGTGCAGTTCATCAAGGGCGCGTGGGACACCGGCGAGCGCCGCATTCTGGAGGGCAATTTCAGCGATCTGTGCCAATTCCACGCAATGGGCGAGGGGTTTACCTGGGAAACGCAGGACAAGACCCGGGACATCGAGATGGCTGGCAAGGGATGGGAGAAGGCGAAGGAGCTGATCCTCGACCCCGATATCCGCATGGTGTTGCTCGATGAGATCAACATTGCACTGCGCTATGACTATCTGGATGTGGACGAGGTGGTGCGGTTCCTGCGCGAAGAAAAGCCCGAGATGACGCATGTGGTGCTGACTGGGCGGAACGCCAAGGAAGAGTTGATTGATGTGGCCGATCTGGTGACCGAAATGACGCTGGTGAAGCATCCGTTCCGGTCCGGGATAAAGGGTCAGAAGGGCGTGGAGTTTTGAGGGGTTGGTCTCGAATTGCCTTCGGCAATCCGACCGATCTGAAAGTGCTGCCCATCGCGAATTGCTCCGCGACCATTGGCGAAAACCGAGGCATCCCAAGGCGATTGAGCGGCCGTGAAATTGAAATGTGGATATTGACGTATTCAGAGGTTTCGCAATGCTTGCCCGCGTCGTTTGAGCGGTAAATCGACGTGGAAAGGGCTCTATCTCTCCGGCAACAACGCGCCAGACAATTGTCCCGCGATGAGTATTTATGCAAAGAAGAAGGTAGGGGTTTGTTAAGGTTAACGTGCCATGTTCAGCGGGCGGTACAGGGAGAGGTCCCGATGACCGCCCAAGGTGAAAGCACCCCGCTTGCCCCGCCTTCTCGGGATCGAGCGCGGTGTCCATTGCCTCTTTTCCATTTCATCTTGGCGGCAAATACCTCCGCCGGAGGCTCCCGCACCTGCAACCCGCGAAACGCTGGTGGCGTGTCGTGACCGCGCTCATGATCCAGGGCGCCGGCTCGAATGTGGGAAAATCCCTGCTGGTCGCGGGGTTGGCACGGGCGGCCTGCAATCGTGGGCTGTCGGTCGCGCCCTTCAAGCCGCAAAATATGTCAAACAATGCCGCCGTGACGGTCGATGGCGGTGAGATCGGGCGCGCGCAGGCTTTGCAGGCCTGGGCCGCCCGGCTGGACCCTGTGACGGATATGAACCCGGTGCTGCTGAAACCCGAAACAGATACCGGCGCACAGGTTGTGGTCCACGGCAGGCGCTTGACTACCGTCAAGGCGCGAGACTACGCGGCGTTGAAACCGAAATTGTTGGCCTCGGTGCTGGAGAGCTTTCAGCGTCTGAAATCCGCGTATGACCTGGTGATCGTCGAGGGTGCCGGGTCACCGGCCGAGGTCAACCTGCGGGCAGGCGACATTGCCAATATGGGATTTGCGCGGGCCGCCGATGTGCCGGTCATCCTTGCGGGTGATATTGACCGGGGTGGAGTCATCGCGCAGATGGTTGGCACGCAGGCTGTGCTTGACCCGGATGACGCGGCGATGATCGCAGGCTTTCTGATCAACAAGTTTCGCGGCGATGTCAGCCTTTTTGACGATGGTTATGCCCTGATCGAGGCGCGCACTGGATGGCGTGGGTTTGGCGTGTTGCCGTTTTTTCCCGATGCCGCGAAACTGCCCGCCGAGGATGCGTTGGATCTGCCCGGCAGAAGCGCGGGTAGCGGCCTCAACGTCGCCTGCCTCGCTTTCTCCCGCATCGCCAATTTCGACGATCTCGACCCGCTCGCGCAGGAACCGGGCGTGTCGCTTTGCATGATCCGGGCCGGGCAGGCCATTCCGGGCGACACCGATCTGGTGATCCTGCCAGGCAGCAAATCCACGCGCGGCGATCTGGCCTTCCTGCGGGATCAGGGGTGGGATATCGACCTGGCCGCGCATATCAGGCGCGGCGGGCATGTATTGGGCATTTGCGGCGGCTATCAGATGCTGGGCGACGTCATCCATGACCCGGACGGGATCGAGGGACCGCCGGGCAGCACCCCGGGGCTTGGCCTGTTGCGGGTCGAGACCGTGATGACGCGCGACAAGAACCTGACCCGGGTGACCGCAACACATGCCATGAGTGGCACACCGGTTCACGGCTACGAAATTCATATCGGGCAGAGCGACGGGCCGGATCGCGCTCGCCCCTTTGCGCATGTTGCTGGCCATCCGGAGGGCGCATCGACGCAGAACGGAGCGGTGCAGGGCACTTACCTGCACGGGCTCTTTGCCGAGGATGGATTCCGGCGTTCCTATCTGGAGGGGCTCGGGGCGAAAACCGGCCAAACAACCTATGGCGCGGCCGTGGACGCGACACTGGACGCGCTCGCCGATCACATGGCGCGGCATCTGGATCTGGATGCGATCTTTGCACTCGCGCGGTGACGGGTTGGTTTGTAGGTTGGTGTCTGAAAAAGGAACAGCCAATGACCCCCAATCCTTACCTGACGATGGCGCAGAACAACGCTTGGGCGAACGCGACGCTTTATGCTGCGATTTCCGGATTGAGCGCGGCGGATTTCGCCGCCGCCCGCCCCGGCTTCTTTCCATCGCTCGCGGCCACGCTCAATCACATCTATGAGGTCGACCTCTATTATGTCGATGCTCTGGAGGCGGGCGGCAGGGGGCGGGCGGTCTATGATCGCGCGCCCATCATGGATGTCGCGACGCTGGCCCGGGCGCAGGCCGCGGTCGATCTGCGTTTTACCAACTTTTGCGCCGGGCTGACGCAGGCAATGTTGACTGAGTTGCGGCAAACCGAACGCGCCGATGGTATGGTGTGCGAAGAGGTCGGCGCGCTGGTTCTGCATCTGGTGCAGCATCAGATCCATCATCGCGGGCAGGCGCATACGATGGTGGCCGACGCGGGCATCGCACCACCGCAACTGGATGATTTTCATCTTGAATTTGGCCGTGTGCCCTCGGCCCAGGATTATTTCGAGTAATTTCTGATCCACTCCGAAATACCGGTTCGACCTGTCGGGGACGGTTGGCTAAGCTGATGCACGAAGCTACCGGAGCCTTGCCATGAAACTTTACACCTATTGGCGGTCCTCGTGTTCCTATCGGGTGCGTATCGCGCTTGGCCTGAAGGGGCTGGATTGGGATGGCCTTCCGGTTCATCTGGTCCGGGGCGAGCAGAATGCGCCGGGGTATCTGGCCCATAGCCCGACCGGGTTGGTGCCCACGCTGGTGCTGCCCGATGGCACGAAGCTGACCCAATCCATGGCGATATTGGATTGGCTTGAGGCGGAATATCCCACCCCTGCATTGTTGCCCTCAGATCCGCTGCAACGCGCCCGTGTTCTGGCCGCGGCCCATGTCATTGCGATGGACACGCAGCCCATGGCCAACACCGGCACCGTTGAGCATCTCAAGCGTGAATTTGGGGCCAGCGTCGAGGGCGGCATCGCCTGGATGGTGCATTTCATGACGAAAAACCTGGCCGCGATGCAAAAGATGATCGCGCCCGAGGGGGCGTTTTGTTTCGGTGATACCCCGACCTGGGCCGATATCGTCCTAATCCCGCAGCTTTATAACGCCCATCGCTGGGGCGTAGATCTGGCCCCGCTGGCCCGCCTGACCGGGATTGAGCTCAACGCGCTGGCGCTGCCCGCTTTTGAGGCCGCGCGGCCCGAAAACCAACCCGATGCCGAATAAAGGAGCCCCGACATGAGCGATCTGCGAAAATCCTGGGTCGAAAGTGCAAATAGCCCCGAGACCC
>Ga0316204_10008157_pt1 | contig 14784 bp, 3 predicted proteins | sample 6monrhotite_MG_2_FD_205661 | JGI IMG/M metagenome (GOLD analysis project Ga0316204, IMG submission 205661) | Microbial mat bacterial communities from mineral coupon in-situ incubated in ocean water Damariscotta River, Maine, United States -... | ecosystem: Environmental > Aquatic > Marine >...
ATGGGTATTGCAGATCAACGACGTGAAATTGCAAGAGGTCTCGAAGAATCTGTAGAGGTTTTAAACAAAGTGGGGATAAATTCGCAAGAAGCATCTGCTCTTATTGTGGTTACACAACATTATGACACCTTACAGGCGATAGGGGAGGAAACAAATACCAATCTTATTCTATTACCTAACTCTCCTCAGGCAGGAAGCGATATGCTAAACAATATGGTGGCTTCTTTTACGGCCAGTAATATGATAGGTGAGGCAATGAAAAAGGATTCGTCAAAAAATAAGGGGAAAGGATAAAAAGTCCTTTTTCGTCCAAAAATAAAACCTGAAGCTCAAAAGAGACTTCAGGTTTTCTATTTCAATCACATTTATTACAAATTTCTATTTCCTTAATAAGAAATCTATTTTAAGCAGATTTCCCGGCCTTTTAACTCCCAAGTATACTAATCCTATTCATGTCAGCCGATAAATAGCATACTCGATAGTATTCTAAAGCGATTTTGATAATACATACTTATTGTTATATTATTTGCAATAGAATTTTCTTATCCTATTTCTTTTCCTGAATTTTTGCCCAGGTATCTCGGAGAGATACTGTTCTGTTAAAGACCAACTTTTCCGAATTTGAATCACGGTCTATATTAAAATACCCAAGGCGCTGAAATTGGAAGCGATCTTCTACTTGTGCATTTTTAAGACTGGGTTCCACATATCCGGTAATGATCTTTAATGAATCCGGATTTACAAATTCCATAAAATCTTTATCCTTATGTGTGTCTGGAGACTCGTCTGTAAAAAGTCGATCGTACAATCTAACTTCCGAAGGAAGTGCATGTGCAATAGATACCCAATGCAGTGTTCCTTTTACTTTTCGAAGACTCTCTTCTGATCCGCTACCGCTTTTACTTTTTGTATCGTAGGTGCATTGTATTTCTATGACGTTCCCCTGATCATCCTTTGTACAACTTTCTGCCTTAATGATGTAGGCATTTTTAAGTCGGACTTCACCTCCGAGTTTTAGTCTAAAGAACTTTCTGTTGGCTTCTTCCCTAAAATCTTCTTGTTCTATATATATTTCTCTCGAAAACGGTACTTCCCGGAATCCTGCAGATTCATCCTCAGGATTATTCTCGGCCTGCAACCACTCAGTATGATCCTCATGTAAATTGGTTATGACCACTTTAACCGGGTTTAAAACTGCCATTACCCGCGGGGCTAATTTATTCAGGTGTTCGCGAACATGAAATTCTAACAGGGAAACGTCTACCAAATTCTCTCGTTTAGCAATTCCTATGGTGTCTGCAAAATTGCGAATAGATTCTGGCGTATATCCTCTGCGCTTTAAGCCCGAAATAGTAGGCATGCGGGGGTCGTCCCACCCTTTTACCACATTTTGCTCCACAAGTTGCAACAACTTTCGCTTGCTTACAACGGTATGGCTTAGATTTCTCCTGGCAAACTCTCGTTGCTTCGGTCGTATTTTATCTGATTCAACCACCTGATCCAAAAACCAATCATACAATTCTCTGTGAGGAGAAAATTCTAGGGTACATAATGAGTGTGACACTTGCTCTATATAATCGCTTTCCCCGTGCGTCCAATCGTACATTGGATAAATACACCAATCGGTATTTGTCCTGTGATGCGGCCTATGCAGTACCCGATACATTATGGGATCCCGCAATAACATGTTCGAAGCGCCCATATCAATTTTTGCCCGTAAAACATGGCTCCCCTCTGAAAAATCACCATTTTTCATAGCTTCAAATAATTGTATGTTTTCTTCAATAGGGCGATCTCTATAAGGACTTGCTGTTCCAGGTTCAGTAGGCGTTCCCTTCTGTTTTGCCATTTCTTCTGAAGTCTGGCTATCTACGTACGCCTTTCCCTCCTTTATCAAATCGACGGACCAATCGTACAATTGCTGAAAATAATCAGAAGCGTAACACTCTGTTTCCCAGCTATATCCTAACCATTCTACATCCTTTTTGATGGCATCCACATATTCCTTTTCCTCTTTGGCCGGGTTAGTGTCGTCGAACCGGAGATTTACCGGTGCATTGTATCGCAATCCGAGCCCAAAATTGAGACAAATAGAGCTGGCGTGCCCTATGTGCAAATACCCATTTGGCTCGGGTGGAAATCTAAACCGCAGTTCCTCTTTTGGGAACCCAGATGCTAGATCTTCCTCAACAATATGTTCTATGAAATTCAGCGTTTTATTCCCCTCGCTCATATGTACCTTTTTGAAGCTGCAAAGGTAGCAAAAATGCCTGTACAGGCCCCATAAAAAAGCCTATCCATACAAATAGGTGCATTTCACAACATATTTATTTAGCCCTACAACATATAATTCATGTAGTGGCATTAATGCTACATATTTGTTATTGAATACTATGGGATTTAGAAAGTTTGGTGTTTCTCTTAACAAAAAACACCACCGTAGTCCCCAAAACTACAACACTTATGAAATCAAAATTATTTTTTTTCGTACGGTTATTTTCACTGACAATACTCCTGCTTGGTGTTGGCAATATTCATGGTCAAGTGCTAAATGCACCCGTACCAGCTCCGAATCAAACCCCGCCTGCTGGCTCAACGCCTTGGAATGCAGCTTGTGCCTCCGCTTCGTTTAATGATTACTGGGTAAATTTTACCTGGAATCCACCGCTAGTTAATGGTGATAATGAGTTTATATTAGAATTATCCGATGCTACAGGAGGTTTTAGCAGCCCTGTTGAATTAGCCCGTGAAAATTCTCAAAATACCAACTTCGATTTTTATTTTCAATTTGCCGTCCCTGCCAATACCAGAGGAGAAGGCTACAAAATGAGGGTGAGAAGTACGAGTCCTGCAGTAACTAGTGCTGAGTCTCTTGCTTATCCTATGTACTTCATCGATGTAAACACCGGAATAACTATTCGCCAACAGGGCGAAGCCGATTTTGGTGATGGTACCGCTGAAGTTTGTAATGGCAATGCCATTACTTTAGAAGTTTACGGTTTACCTAATTCTAATACCTATCAATATAATTGGTATAGGTCTGGAACGCCTCTTTCAGACAGTTCAGAATCTATTACCGTAACCCAGGCTGGTATGTACAACGTAGAAATTGACTACGGATCTTGTTCTGGTTCAGGAAATACGCTTTCAAATCTTATAGACGTAACTGCTGGTACGAGTCTAGGCATTGCAATTAATCCACCTGCCAAAACAGACCTATGTAGCGGGGAAACGATGCCTCTTGAGGCCAACATTAATAATCCGACTTTAACATACACGTGGTATAAAGATGGCGCTGTTATTCCGTCATCTAATAATTACATCTATACGGTAGATGCTTCTTCTCCTGGTTTTGAAGGAGATTATGAAGTAGAGATCTACGGGCCAAGTGCCTGTGTAGAGCGCTCCGCAGGTGTAACAATTACAAATGCCGGCAACTTCACAGTAACACGAGATAATGCCGCAAATATTGTGATCCTTCCGGGACAAACCACAACGTTAAGTATTTCTACTGATGCTTCAACTCCAACATATCAATGGTATAAAGACGGAAGCCCAGTAGCAGGCGCCACGAATGCCTCGCTTGTTGTGAACGAAACAGAAGTTGGAACGTATTTCGCGCGCGTAACCCTTAGTGGTGGCGCTTGTGCTTCAACATCCTTGGATTCCGAAGCTACACTAGTGGTAACACCTGCATCATTTGAACTAATAATTGACTACGCAACAGCTTATGTGGCATGTGAAAACACTGATATTGTTTTAGAAATCGCCACTATTAATGCAGTAGATTCTGGAGGAACCAGGACCGATGTAACGTCAACACTTCTAGGTGCTTTTAGTTACCAATGGAAGCAAGATGGCAGTGTTATTGCCGGGGCTATTTCTTCATCTATAAGTTTAACGGACCCTACAGAAAACGGCACCTATGAATTAGACGGAACCATTAGCACCTATTCGAGTACTTCCAATAGCCTGCCAGTTCAGCTATTGGTTAACGAGACGCTTAACATTACTAGTACAAGCACGGTTAGTTGTGGGCCTGCCGAGCCTATAACTGTAAGTACCGCTACGGATCTTACCAGTGCAACGTTCGATTGGTTTAGAGATGGCAGTAATCTTGGTGTAAGTACGCAAGATTTAACCGTTACCGAACCAGGAACATACCAACTGGTATTACAGCGAAGTGGATGCCCATTGCGCTCTAACGAAATTATTGTTTCGCCATTAGATGCAAATCTAATTACGCTAGATCCTTCTCCTAATATTGTATTCCCGGAAGGAGGCTCACAAATGGTAACCGCAACTGGTGGAACTACTTATAGCTGGTTAGACAGTAATAATGTAGAAATGAGCACTACCTCTTCTATGACATTTACGCAAGAGGGCGATTATATCCTAATTGCAACAGTAGGGAATTGTCAAGTCGTTCGAAATGTAAATGTATCCTACTTAGATACGTTTAAAGTTCCCAATGTTATTACAGTTAACGGTGATGGGATAAACGATCAGTGGATAATACCTAATAAATATTCCTATAAACCAGACGTGAATGTCATTATATATAATGAAAAGGGAGAAGAATTAATAAATGTATTTAATTATCAAAATACCTGGCCAGAATCATCTATGGCTTTCACGAAGCAAAACATGGTTTTCTTCTACAAAATTAGAAATGGATCTGAGGTCCTTAAGCAAGGAACTATAACCGTTATACGTTAACCAAACCAATGAAACACAGAGTAATTTACATATTATTGTTCGTCATGGCGCTAATGAAAGTTAGCGCACAGGATGAGAATCCGTTTATAACCTATGACGTTCCCTCTCAGAACCTGTTAAAGTTTAACCGGTTCTTGATTAACCCTACCTTTTCTACTGTAAGGGAAGACAAGTCATATGTTAATCTATTACACAGAAATCAGTCTGTAACTTTTGATGATAATAATCAAGCCTATTTTTTAAGTTATAGCGGACGGATGGGTGACCGTACTGGTTTAGGACTAAGTCTTTACACTCAACGAGAAGGTATAGTAAGTAACTATGGTGTACTGGCAAATTATGCTTATGGTATAAAATTAAGCGATAAGAGCAATTTTACCTTTGGTGCTAACTTTTCATACTATAACAGTGGTTTCGATTTAAACAGAGCAAATCCAGTGCAGATCGATCCACTACTAAGTGGGTTCCAGGACGTATCCCTATTATCTTTTCAACCAGCATTTAATCTCTCTTATGGGAAATTTGACTTTGGTCTATTTGCTGAAAACCTATTCGATTACAATTTAAAAACCAATGAGTCTATTTCTGAATTTAAAGACAAGACTTTTTCTGGTCATCTACAATATACCCATCAGTTTGAAAATACTACCGGTATCCTTGAGAGTGCCAGATTAATGCCTTTGGCCCGTGCCAGAAAAGTAGGAGAAAATGACTTTGTGCTGGGTGGAAATATAATCTTGGACCTTCCAAAATTAGGATGGGTACAAGGAGGTTATGATAGCTTTTATGGTGCTTCTGCCGGAGTTGGATTTAATCTAAACAAACATGTTTCTATAGGGTATACTATGGAAAAAGGAATGTCTAGCAATTTTGACGACTTTGGTTTAACTCATGAACTTTCATTTGCCTATTCTATAACGCCAAATCTTACTGAAGATAGGGTGATGTTAGAAGATAATCCGGAGGATGTACTTGCGCTCAACGAGGAGTCAAGCGAAGAGCTTTCAGAAGAAAGCAAAACAGATAAAGATGCTGAAATAGAAGAACTGAAACGCAGGCTTACCGAAAATGATGCCATTCTTGCAGAATTGATGTTCCGCCAGGATTCTGTGGAGCAAAACCAACAGAACGATTTGGAAGATAGATTTGAAAGAGTAATGCGAATGGTTCGAAGAGAGACTAATGGCAACAGGCCAGATATTGAAGAAAGAGCTAAGGAGGTTTACTTCATCAACAACGACAAAAGCGCCATAGCGGCACAAAAAATAAATTCTGCTGACACAGAAACGAAAGAGCCGTCTAAAAGACCTGTTATAAAACAACCGCAGCAAAAAGATGCAGTAGCGCAAGTAGCTACTCCTACAAAGAAAACCTCAGCCCGTGAACAAACTACAGGAGTTAAAAGCAGAAAATTTAAAGATCTTGAAGGAGTAAAAGACGGGTTTTACGTTGTTGCTAACGTGTATAAAGGAACGCATTACCTCAACAAGTTTGTGGACGCCATGAACAATGAGGGCTTCAATGCTGATTATATAGATAATCCTAGCAATGGTATGAAGTATGTGTATTTAAAACGATACGATACCTGGAAAGAAGCAGTAAGTGCTTATGAAACAAACATTGATGGTACTTACGACGGAGACCTATGGATCATGAATGTTGATAACCGTTACCAGAGCGATACGTACTTAGCCAACACAACTAAAATAAAAGAAAAATCATTAGAACTAGGAACAGATGTGCTACAGAAAAATGTGGTAGCACAAGATAATGTTGCAGGTAATGCAGTCCCAAAGAAAGAATATGTTGTTTCTGAAGGGATCACCGATTTTTATATTATCGTGAATGTTTTTGCCAATCCTAAAAATGCAACCCGCTTTGTAAAACTATTGAATTCCAGAGGGCTTAGCGCGAGTTACTTTGTAAATCCGGAGAATAAATACCGATACGTATATTTAAAACGTCACAACTCCTGGAACAACGCTTTACTTTCTTACTACTCAAAAATAAACGATGCGTATGATGATAAAATGTGGATCATGCGAGTAACCCCAAACCTAATAGCTTAGATGAGACCAAACTTTACCAGAAACTTACTTAGTGCCTGTTTAGTCCTATTTTCATATATAGGCTTCGCTCAGGAATTTAACAATTTTGAGATTCGTTATCAGAACAATCTCAAAGGTGATCTTACTTTTATCGCTAACAACATTGTTAACCGAGATGGTGGTACAGGTAATACAGAGCCTGAAGATCCTTATAACGCAACAGGTAATTCATCTACCTATAATGACTGGCTGAACCAGCAATATATAGATATAGATAGCGATGCCACTACGTTTAGCTCTAGTCGCGCTACTTTTAATTTTCCACAGGCAAGCTGTAATCTTATTCGTTATGCCGGACTGTATTGGTCAGCAACCTATCCTAGTGAACAGGCAGGGCAAGCCCTTGGTACGAACCGTCAGAACGACTTTAACCAGGTGAAATTAATGGTGCCCGGTGGTGCCTATGTTGATGTAGTAGCTGATGAAGTTATTTTTGATGGTTTTACAAGTGGAGACGCTTCTGTAACACAAAATAGCCCTTATGCTTGCTATGCTGATGTAACTGCTTTGATAACACCGCTCGCGGATCCTTCGGGCGATTACACTATAGCCAATGTTCGATCAGTAGTAGGATCTTTATCCCCTGGTGGGGGAGCTGCAGCTGGTTGGACACTTGTCATAGTATATGAGAATCCTACGTTAACGGGAAAACTAATAACCACTTTTGACGGTTTTGCACGGGTACGAAGTGCCAACCCAACAGTAGACATTAACTATAGTGGATTTAACACAATTCCTTTTGGACCGGTTCGCGCTAATATCGGCGCTGCTGCCTTAGAAGGAGATAATAGAATTACAGGAGACAGGCTTCGTATTAGAGCGGCCAGCAATCCGGGATTTACCGTTTTAAGCAATGGCGTAAACCCTGCCAACAACTTCTTTAACAGTAATATTACCGAAAACGGAGCAATCACTAATAATAGAACACCCAACAGTATAAATACTCTGGGGTACGATACCGATATATTTCTCTTAAACAACCCGGGGAACGGCGTTATCCCCAATGCGGAAACTGCCGCAACATTGCGATTTACCTCTAATGGGGATCAATACTATCCATTTTTTAACTCCTTTAATATTGAGATCATTGAGCCTAATATTGTGGTTGAAAAAACGGTGGAAGATATCGCTGGCAATGATATTACCGGACAGGGTGTAAATCTTGGTCAATTATTAGATTATGTACTTGGTTTTCAGAATATTGGCAATGATGACGCCACCAACTATGTACTGAGAGATATTCTACCGGTAAACGTAACTGTAGATGAAGCCAATTTGGTGCTTCCTCCAGGGGTTACCTATTTTTATGACCCAGTTGCGCGTATTATTTCTTTTAATATTCCTGATAATTTAGTTGAAGAGGGAGACCCGCTCTCCGAAATACGAATGCGTGTACGAGTTGCGGAAAATTGTTTCGATTTTGTGGATGCCTGTACTGATCAAATTGCAAACCAGGCCTATTCCACATACCAGGGGGTTATTAATAATAACCAAATTACAGACGATCCTAGTGTCTCCGATTTTGATAATTGTGGGTTTGTAACTCCCGGCGCCACTAACTTTTTGTTAGATGATCTTGAAACTTGTGATTATAGCAGAACTGTGCAGCTTTGTGGGGATGATATACTCCTAGATGCAGGTGATAATTTCGACAGTTATGTCTGGTATAGAGATGAGAACCTGGATGGTTTAATTGATGCCGGTGACACACTTATTGACGACGGTGATCCTGACAACGATCCAAGTACGCAATTAGTAACAGAACTTGGGATCTACATCGTAGATAAAATTGTAGCTGACCCATGTAAGGGATTTCAGGAAATTATTACGGTTGAAAACTTTGGTGCCACTCAAACCAATCCAATTATAACGCTTATTAATGACCCAACAAACACGGTGGAGGGTGAAATAGTTACTTGTCCTAATGACGGGGAATTATTACCAAAAATATTTTTATGCGGCCTTAATGATACGGAGCTCATACAGATCAATATCCCCGATGCAGATAGCATTGAGTGGGAACAATTAGATCCGGCCAGTTGTACTTCTGCAGGAGCAGATTGTGCGAATAAAAATTCCGGGTGTGCCTGGAACAACGTCGGCACAGGCAATAATTTTGTGGCTTCTGATGCAGGAGAATATCGTTTAATCATCAACTATCAGAATGGTTGTTTTACCAGATTTTACTTCAATATATTTAAGAATCCTTTAAATCCGCAGGCTAATACCCGCGATCTTATTTGTACTACTCCTGGCAACATTACAGTCACCAACATGCCGGCCGATTATGAATATCAGTTGTTAGACGCTATGACGGGGAATATTTTAGTTCCTTATGCCGCAGTTAACGGTCCTAGTTTCACTATTGCAACCAATGGTGCCTATACTGTTGAAATGCGTCAGCAGGGTGTTGTTGATGGATGTATTTTTAGACTGGAAGATATTGGAATATTAACCCGAGATTTCCAGGTAGACATCGCTACAAAGGACACTGATTGTATCGGATTGGGTGAAATTTCTATATCTGTTTTGGATGTGGAACCACAATATTACTATGAGATTTCTCAGGGTGGAACCACCATAGATACCTATGGGCCATCTGTAGATAATAACTACACGTTTGCTAATCTAAATGACGGCGTGTATGATGTATTAGTAACCACCGATGATGGGTGTAATTATACAGAACAGGTAACCATTAATGATGTTACAGATCTGGCCGTAAATGCAACCACAACCAAGCCTATTGATTGTACTGACGGAATCATTACAGTTACAGGCTCTGGCGGATTTCCAAATCCTGAGTATGTCTATGCAATCTGGAGTTATAATGGGGTAACCACTTATACCGACTTATCTGACGTGCCAGCCGGAGAATTTCAGGTAGAAAATGATTTCACTTTTACAAACGGAGAAGAGGGTGATTACGTGTTTATTGTTGTGGACGGAAACAACTGTTGGGTGTTATCTAACACAGCAACCATTACTGTTGCTCCGGCCGTAGTTTATACTACTACCGTAGTTGATGAAGTGTGTTTTGGTGCTGCCGACGGGTCATTTGCAGTGAATGTTACAAATAGCAACGGTTATACTGTCTCATACACATTAACCTATCCTGATACATCAACCGTAACAAATGCTTCTGGTTCCTTTACGGGGCTGGGTCAGGGGAACTATACAGTTACCTTAACTCAAACGAATGGAGCCGATACGTGCGATTTTATAGAGCCATTTACCATAAGTGGTCCTGTTGATTCAGTAACGGCAGCAACAGTTATTACACAGGATTATACCTGTCTTCAAACCGCTATTATTGAGGCCCAGGGGGCAGTTGGTGGAGCGGCTCCTTATGAATATAGTATAGACGGTGTTAATTTCTTCTCCGGTGCCGGTGCCGAAACTTTTTCCGGACTTACCGATGGAACCTACACCATTACTATTCGGGATGCCAGTGGATGTCTTTTTGTAACAAATCCTGTTACAATAGACCCTTTAAACGAGCCTTCCGATCTCACTTTCGGTTCCACAGATCCAAATTGCCCAACGCAAACGTCTGATGTAACTGTTACAGTGGTTGATGGAAATACTCCTTTTGTTTTTGAAATAATTGCTCCGGCCGCTATCTCAGCTACTACCATTACTGGTGATTCAGCGGATTTCGATGGTTTAGCTCCGGGCACCTACACTTTTAGAGTAACCGATGACAAAGGCTGTTTTTATGACGAGGATTATACAATAACTCCTGTTGTTCCGATTGCTGTGGTAGGACAACTAATAAGCAATGTAACCTGTCTTGGAGATACCGATGGGGAAGTCCTCTATACGGTCTCTGGATATGCTACTTCCTATGACTATTCAGTAACAGGACCTGCTACTTTTAGTGGTGTTGCTGAAACAAGCGCTACCATTTCTTTAAATAATTTAGCGGCAGGTACCTACGAAATAACGATAACAGATTCAGATACAAATTGTACCGATACCGCCAGTGTTATCGTTAATGCCCCTGCTGCAGCTTTAGCCTTGGTGGCAAATGAAACACAACCAACATGTATAAGCGATGGAAGTGTTAGTTTGGTTGGTGCAGATGGTTGGGGAGGCTATAGTTATAGTGTTGCTTTTCCCGATACTGTAACTATCGTAACTAATACAACAGGGAACTTTACGGGGCTTGATCAATTTGGTACGTACACTGCTTCGGTAACAGATGCAAACGGGTGTATTGTAACCACAACATTCGATTTAAATGCTGCCGTAGCCCCAGTATTGGCAATTGTTCCAAACGACTTTTGTTATGACGATGCCACTGGTTTAACACTAACGGCTAATGTTACTTCAGGAGGCGATGGGAATTATCAGTATCGTATCAACGGAGGTGCCTATGCTGCCACTAATGTATTTGCAGGATTAAGCGCAGGCACATACACTATTGATGTAATTGATGGAAATGATTGCGCGGATACCGCCACTATTACTATTAATCCAGAATTAAGTGTTTCTGCAACAGCTGGAAACATCACTAGTTGTGGTACCACAACCGATGTAACCGTAACAGCAGCAGGAGGTGATGGTAGTTTTGTCTATGCTATTGTTGCTGATGGAGTGCCTCCAATTCCAGGAGATTTTGGGGTAGTTAATCCTATTACAGTAACTGGTGCAGGGGACTATGATGTATATGTGAGAGATAACAATGGTAATGCCGGTTATTGTGAAGCTTCGTATGATATTACGCTTGTTCAGGACCCACCAATTGCTATTACTCCTACAACTACGCCTGTTATATGTTTTGGTGAATCTAACGGAACTATTACAATTGCAGCTGCCGGAGGTATGGGGCCGTATGAGTATAGTATAGATAATGGTACAAATTATCAGGCTACAGGAGATTTTATTAATCTGCCAGCCGGACTTTATAACTTACGCGTAAGAGACGCCAATAATTGTGAGGAAGTATCCACGATTACTGTGTTAGAACCTGCTCAGCTTGTCGCAGAAGCTGCGCAAACTCTAGCATATACATGTATTCAATTAGGAGAAATTTCTGTAGGTAGTGTAACTCCTACTTCTGGTGGATCCGGAGATTACCAGTACAGTCTGGATGGTGGTGCCTGGACAGCAGTCACAACCGGAGGAACTGTATTTACTAATTTAATTGACGGAACCTACTCTATTGGCGTACGAGATGCAAATGCTACTTCGTGTATTCTTACATTACCCGATGTTATCATTGCGCCGTTACCTGTAGAGCCTGTAGTAAGCACGTCTATAACCTATAATTGCGATGGAACTGGTAACGTTACGGTCTTGCCGAATGATCCTTCGTATATGTACATATTAGATGCAGGAGTGCCACAAGCCTCTAATGTATTTAATAATGTAGCATTAGGAAACCATACAATTACTGTAGACTACGGAAGTAGCTGTACGTTAGATGTACCTGTTTTTGTAGCAAGTGGAAATGCTTTTGCTGCAACTATAACTAATTATACGAATGCATTATGTAATGGCGCTTCAGATGGCACAATTACCTTTGAAGTCATCAACTTTGATGTAGTAAACGGATTTGAATATTCCGTTAACGGTGGGGGGTATTCAGCCCCACAAACTGCATCCCCAATTGTGGTTTCTGGCTTAAGTGCTGGTGTAAATATTATTGATGTAAGGGATGTGCTAAACAATACCTGTTTGGTGACACTCTCGGAAACATTAACAGAGCCCACGGCTGTAGTAACCTCTGCGAGCATTACTGCTCCTTTTACTTGTAACAATCTTGGAGCTACTATTATGGCTAGCGCTGTTGGAGGAACGCCTACCTATGAATACCAATTAGAAAATAACGTGGGTGGAGTAATTACTGCATACCAAGTGTCAACAACATTCGCAAGTGTTCCAGCCGGAGATTACATTATCAGGGCAAGAGACACCAACAATTGTGATGATCCTATTGATGCGGCCATTACTGTGGTTCCTCCGGCAAATCCAACATTTACAACAACCCCAACAACTTGTTATTCCGGTGCAAATGATGCAACCATTCAGGTAGATGTAACCTCACTTCCTGGGAATGGAGGGTTTCAATTCAGCCTGAATAGTGGTCCATGGATAACGCCAACTCCTTCAACGGCCACAAGCCATATTTTTAGCAGTTTGGCAACAGGAAACTATACTATTGACGTTAGAGATCAGTTTGGGTGTGTGGGTGTTCAGCAAAATGTTACAATTAACCCACAATTAACAGCGGTTGTTGATGTGCTTGACCTAAGTACCTGTGCAGATGGTAGTATTACAGTTACTGCAAGTGGAGGTGATGGAAGTTATGAATATGCATTTGTACCAACCACAACCAGCCCTGCCGGATTATTTACGCCGGCTAACATCTATGCAATTACCACTGGAAATGATGGCGTCTACGATGTGTATGTCAGAGATAATTCAGCAGTTATTCCTTTTTGTGAATACACTGAAACCGTTACGGTAAATCCTGCCATTCCTTTAACATTTACAACAACTCCTAACGATCCTGAATGTTATAATGGCACAGGCTCTATAGATGTTGCCATCACTTCAGGAGTTGGTCCGTATACTATTCAAATTATCGATTTGGATAATGGAGGCGCTTCAGATGAAACAAACAACAATGTTGTAAACACTACAAGAACGTATTACAACTTATTACCAGGTAATTATACAATAACTGTTACAGATACTAACGGATGTATCGTTACAGACACCCCTATAACACTAACCAACCCAGATGAATTAACTGCGGACATTGTCCCTATTTTACCTGCCGCTTGTGGCAGTGTAGATCCTAATGATTACGGTTTTCAATTTATCAATTATCCTGCAACGCTTGGGCTTATAGAGTTTAGTGCAGATGGTGGAACAACTTGGACGGGTGACAATAGCATCCCAGGCACTACAGATATCTTAATGGGGTATATCTCCGGTACCAGTGTGTATCCTTCTATGAGAACAACCGATGGCTCCGGAAACACTGTATGTCAGGTAGATTTACCTCGCTATATTATTCCTTTCCCGCTAGATGATCTGGATATTAGTATTACAACAGTTGTAGTGAATTGTAATGAGCTACAAGTAACTGTACAAGGTACCGAGGGTGTTCCTAACTATGAATATGCCTATACCGACGATCCTGCCTCCTTTAACCCGGCTACTGCAGGTTGGACTGCTGCAATGCCAGGAGCATATACCTGGATAGGGCTGGTTCCAGGAAAAACATATGTTTTTTATGTGAGAGATTCAACGGGTTGTATCAGACAGAGTAATGTAAATGTAAATGATATAACTACAAATCCTATTGAAATAGCCGCTACCTATGAACCATCTTGTTTTGGATCAAACGACGCAGAAATAACCTATACGCTTACAGACACAGACGGTAATATTGAGCCGAACATGCGCTGGGAATTATATGATGTGAGCACAGGGCTCGTTGTCCAATCGAGTGGTGGAAACATTCCTTACAGTCCAACTATTGTTGTAAACGGATTAGCGCCAGCGGAATACTACATTGTGGTAACAGAGGTTACCGCAGCGCTTCTTGATAACTGTATTTCTGGTAGCGAGAATATTCTTATTGAAGAGTTAGATGCTATTGCCGCAACGTTAACTCCGATTCAAAACATTTCCTGTAATGCTCCGGGCTTAATCTCCATTACCAATATTACTGGCGGTGGCGGTCTGTTTACCTATGATGTAACAGGGCCAGGGCCATTTGTCCCTATCGTTGGAACAACTGATAACCCTATTGAGATAGTCCCAGGTTCACCTGCCGGTAATTATACGGTTACGATGCAAGATCAATTTGGTTGTAGCCAGGTATACGTGGTTCCTGTTGCTTTGGACCCAACACCTGAAATTTCTTTAACGCTGGTTCCAAATTGTGCCATAGAGGGTGCGTTTGAGGTACTCGTTACTTTAGACCAGGCCGGTGTTG
>Ga0316204_10008158_pt1 | contig 14784 bp, 6 predicted proteins | sample 6monrhotite_MG_2_FD_205661 | JGI IMG/M metagenome (GOLD analysis project Ga0316204, IMG submission 205661) | Microbial mat bacterial communities from mineral coupon in-situ incubated in ocean water Damariscotta River, Maine, United States -... | ecosystem: Environmental > Aquatic > Marine >...
CCATTCAGTTCGGCAAATTTAAACCAAGCAGGATTAAGGTAAGAAATTTCAAACTTTGAATTGAGTCCATATACCGTACTTGGATGGTCATTTAAGCTTTCTAATCTTGATGATCCAATTATCGATTCAAATTCGGGCGTTATCTGACGATTCATAAATATATTCAGTTATAAGCCGTTGAAAAAATTCACATTTATATAATATCTTTTAATTTGATATAGAATTAAGTAAATTATTACCTTTCCATGCTAGAAACTCAACCCTTTTGGACAAAGCCGATGAGAAACATTAATTAATTCTCAACTTCCACTTTTGGGTCAGCACCTCAAGGGTTGAGACAACACATGCGTTAAATCATTCTGCGGCGTTTCAAGTCCTAATGTTTTACGTGGCTGCTCAGTTAACTGTCTAGTCGAGGTATTAAACATAGCTCAAAAATGAACAATTAGATCATTCCTATAGTAAAATAGCCCATAAGTAACAAATTATATTTTTCATGATCCACACAATCACGGATTGTGTGGATCATGAAGCACATATCAGTGTATGTTTTCAACGTGATGTATAAGTGTCTTTAGCATCTACGGATGCTAGCAAATCCTGGGAAATCAAAATCTATATAGTTATTAACTACTTTCTATTTTTAATAATTGCTCGATCTGATTACGTAGAAATAAATTTTCTTCTTCTAGCACACCCATACACTGATTCATTTCGACATTATTGGTTTCGAGATTTTTTATTTCACTCATCATTTTTTCTGTCTGAACCTTAAACTCTTTGTTCAGATCAGATAACTGACTTGCATACTCCTCATTATCAGTATCCTGTATTAACTGTTCATTATTTTTTAAGATATTAACCAATATTTCATTAGCATATTTCTTGAGAAATTCTATAGTCTTATTTTGTTTGTCTATAAGATCTTTATATTCATCTTCAACATATTCTTGACTATTACCTGCCAACTTCAGCGCAGTTAATATTTTGTATCTATTAAGAACATCCAATAAATCCGTTTCAATATTTTTAATATCGTACTTATCTGGATACTTAGATGCACTGACTTGCTCTAGTTCTAGAATTGATAATCGCAAATTAAGTGGTAAGAATTCTAAATTTTCTGGATTATTTAATGCATTTTCATCCCGTGAAGATATTTCATTTAATGTTCTATCAATTTCTTCAGTAAAATAATCCGTAATACCAGCGCCTGACAACTGACTAAAACCCTCCTTACTACCTGCAACATTACTCTTATTTGAACTATTTTTTACCATATATATAATATAAATAGTTAACACTAAGGATAGTTCAAATAAAAACAATGCACTTAGCCAATATATAGTTTGTGTATTCATAATATATTCTTAATATTTTATTCGTATATACAGTTATTAACAGATAACCGAGCTAATGATATTATTTAATCCATTTCCGTAACTTTTCTATAATCAATTTTTTACTTGAAGGTTTCACTATAAAATCGACAGCACCTTGTGTAAGCACAGTATTAACGATATCTTTTGAGGTATGACTTGTCAGCATTACAACAGGTATAGTCTTAATAGCGTCTATTTGTGATACTTTATTAAGAAAATCAGTGGCATTAGCATCAGGCAGCTCATAGTCTAGCAAGACCAGATCAGGTCTATCACAGACCATACTGGTTAAACCATGATGTACGCTCCCTTTTAATTGAGCATCGAGTTTTCCAGTACTCGTAATCATCTTACTTATCATGTCGCCGTAAACTTCATTATCTTCTACTATTAACACCATCTTCTTTGTAGAATCCGACAACTTGGTTAATTTCTCTAACGATGGTGCGTGTTTTTTCTGCACCTGCTGCAACTCAGTACCCCACCGATTAACAATCTTGTCAATTTGCATTTGTGACACATCAATCACTTCTTCGGCAGCCTTAGAAAAACTATTTACCTCCTCATCAATTGCGTTTGAAAGTTCTTCACAGCTTACTTTTTCTGATGCTCGCTTCTTAATTCTTTCTGATAGTGCATTAACATCAGTTCGCATTTTTTTACTTAAGTCTTCTAACGACTGAGCAGTTAGAACTTTCATTTTTGGTGCATTGTTTACAACACTTGAAACGTCTGTATTGAGTTGTTTTATATTATTAGCCGCTTTGGAAAGCTCCCTAACCTGAAGATTATTAGAATCATCAGAAAATGATGCCAGTGCTTTATCGATAGTCAGGTTTACATGTATTCGATCAAACTTTGGGTTTATAATCACATAGTCATAAAATATATTCTGTTTGCATTTCTCATATGCGTATTTAATGTTTTCATGATTACAAAGCAATATAGCTTCGTGCTTTTGATTATCGACTTTATTTGTAGTTTTCAATATCTGAAAATATATTGATTGTGAAATATCTATAGTTTCATGAGCAAACAATATGACTTTTGGTGGACATGTTTCATAGAGATTTATCGCCTCAGCTATATCAGTTGCTATATAAAAATTATATTCATCAGTATCTATAATGCTACTCATTTCTTGAGCAAGGTCGATACTTTGTGAAACGATTAAAATATTTATACCCTGCATTATTAACACTCCCTATTACGTTTCGAATATTCGTTAATAAAATTACTGCATGCTAAATACTCATTCTGCAAATCATTCAATACAGATCTAGCATCCTGTTCATCATAATCGACAGACATAACTTCCAGAGATTGGCATAGTTCAACCAATCTATGGGCACCGATAGCGCTAGCCGATGATTTTAGCTTGTGCGCAAATGATTTCACGTTTTCTGGTTTTTGTAATTGAATAGAATTGTCTATTTCACTTATGTTCGCAGGTGTGGTGGTAATAAACTTATCTAGAAAATGCATAATCATTGATACATCATCACCTATCAATTCAGCAATTACATTTACATCTACAGGCGTCTTCTCATATGCAATATCTTCTAAACCATTATTGCCTTTATCAACGAAACTTAATTGTCCTTCATTAAACATCCATTTCTTTATGGTAGTTTGAAGTTTATTTAGTCCAACTGGTTTTGTTAAATAATCATCCATGCCCGCATTAATACAATTATCAGATTCTCTATTTAACGCATTTGCGGTAATGGCTATGATAGGTATTCGAGCATAGCCATATTCATTCTCTCTTTTTCTTATCTCATGCGTTAATTCAAACCCATCCATTTCTGGCATATGACAATCGGTTAGTATTAGATCAAAGTTTTGCTCACTCCAGGCGTTTAATGCCTTTTCACCATCGTCTACGATTAATGCATTTATCCCTATTTCATCGAGTTGTAATTTAAACATTTCCTGATTAATTTCATTGTCTTCTGCTACCAGTATAATTTTTCCTACAAAAAGCGCTTTATCTGCCTCTAGATCAAGACCATCTACTCCATCTACTCCATCTACTCCATCTATTCCATTTACTCCATTTAGGAATGTATCAGACTTAATCGACTTTTTATAAATAAGATCAATTATTTGCTGAACATGAAGAGGGTTACCCGTTATTTTTTCTCCTCCGGGGTACTCCGATATATCGTCAGCAGGCCTTAAGAAGATAATATTGGCATCAGGAAACTTATCTGTAGATTCTTTTATGAAGATTGCATCCGTCATAGCATCTCCTGAATCCAGATCAGAGATAACAATATTAATATTATGCTCAACTTTAACTTCTGAACCGACAAACTGGTCACACTGAGCTGCTGACTCACAATTATAAACAGTTGCACCAAATTTAGTTAACGAGCTGGTTAGCTTTTGTCTTATTTTTTTATTGTTAATAATTTGCAATACAGTAATGTCATTCATCACAAAACAATTCTGTGCTACTTTTCCAACGATTTTCAACGGCACTACCACAGTAAATGTGCTTCCTTCTCCTGGAATACTAGTCAGTTCAATTTCGCCATCCATTAACTCGACCAATCTTGTACAAATAGATAGCCCCAAACCCGTTCCACCAAATTTTCGTGTTGTAGACACATCAGCCTGTGTAAACGGCTGAAACAATTGTATCTGCGCCTTTGGCTCTATACCAATGCCATTATCAGATACAGATATTTTCGTGTACATCACGTCATCAATTACTTTTTGTATATTGATATTAACTTCAATATAACCAGCATCAGCTGTAAATTTTATTGCATTGCCTGTAAGATTGAAGAGTATTTGGCGAAGTCTAACTGAATCTGCCAGTAGCAGGGGTAATTCAGGATCTGTATCGACAATGATATTTATTGATTTATCAAATGCAAGCGTACTTAATGCATCTATGACTTCATCTGCAAGATCGGCTAGCATTACTTCTTCAATAGATAGCTCTAATTTTCCAGCTTCTATTTTTGAGAAATCGAGTATATCGTCAATTATTGTTAGCAGTGCATTAGATGAGTTCTTAACTGTGCTTAACATCTTTTTCTGCTTACCATCCAATGATGTCCTTTCTACTAGCTCAACCATACCTATAACTCCATTCATAGGTGTACGTATTTCGTGACTCATTGTTGCCAGGAATGCTGTTTTTGCTTCTGCCGCTGCACCTGCCTCAGCTACCGCTTCTTCTAACTGTTGCGTTCTTTTTTTAACGCGTAACTCAAGATTAACATTTGCATTCAATAAATCTTCCTCAAGCTTACGGCGTTCTGTAATATCACTTTCAATTGAAATATAATTCTCTAAACCACGTTCACCTTTTACTGGCTGTATATTTTTATCAAGCCAAATAGGTTCCATGTTTTTTGTATAGTTAAGGACTTCTATACTTATAGACTCACCCTTGAGTAATGCTTCCTTCATTTTTTTAATTGCATTTTTATCAGTTTCTGGTCCATCTAATACATCGCCTGGTTTCTTACCACGTATTTCATGTAACAAGTATCCGGTTTTACTTTCAAATGCATAATTAACCCATTCAATTTTCCCCCATTTATCTGTAACAATAACCAAATTATTTGTATTTTCAGCTACTGCTGCTAGTTTCTTTAGTTCTGCTTCATATCGGATACGGCTGGTTTCGTCTCTTATTGTTGCGAGAACTTGCTTGCCTTCATATGTTTCAATAGGACTCAAAGCAATACTTATTTGAATTTCACTGCCATCTTTATGCAAAGCCATGAGTTTGTTGCTAATACCCATAGGCCTATGAGATGGTTTTTGAATATACTTATTACGTAATTTAGTATGATTTTCATAACGTTTAGGAATTAACATTTCAATTGGCTGTGAACGCATTTCATCTTCTTGATATCCAAGCAATTGAGTAACAGCAGGATTAGTCGCTACTATCATACCTTGATCATCAACAACAATAATTGCATCTGGCGAACTCATCAAAATCTGGTGTGAATTATCCTGTGCACACTTCAGCTCTTGATATTGATTGAAGTAACTTTCCATTATTTCAGATCGATCAACCAGATACTCGCGCATCAAGGAAAATGATTTTGCCAGTTGTCCTACTTCATCTTTTCTATCAATCTCTTTTATATCAGAGGTAATAACCCCCTTCCTGTACAAATTCATGTTATTCGTAAGTGACCTTAATGGGGATGATATAAATTTACCGGCTAATATAGCCACCATAATTGTCACTAGAAAAACAAATCCTACAGTTATAGTTAAAATATAATAATTATAATTCGAAAATGACAGAAGCTCAGCTTTCGACTGGTGTAACACTATTGCCCAGCGCAATTGTAAACTATCGTCATTTTGTGCAGGTCTATAATAATTTATAAGGCGATCCTCACTGTAACCTTGCACTTGCGAAAACATCCAGCCTGCACTTGCCTTTGTTTCACTTATATTATTTCCCTTAGCCTGCAATCGTGAAAAAAATTCCTTCGATAACATGCCTCTATCATTGTCTGCAGAAATAGTTATCTTGCCTTTACTAGTTATAGTGGCGCCTACTCTATCCACTAAAACTATACCTGTATCTGTAGCGCCCATATCAACTAATGCATGTAAGCCTTTTTCCATTACATCGTTAAGCACATCCATATCAACATATGCGAAAACTCTAAAGTTTGCACTTCGCGAGTCATCATTCAATTCCACTGCTATAGGCAAAATGTAATTATTTGAATTTTCAGTCGGTATATTAAGCTTGTTCTGATGATATACCGTCACTATATGAGTAGAGTCTGTTATTGTTACCGGATCATATTTCAGTGATCCGGCTGGATTACAATCAATCACCTCCGTCAAATCTCTTACAGGCGAACCATCTTTTTTTTGCCCGCTGTGTGCAATTATTTTTCCCTCTATATCTTCAACGCAAATAAAATAATAATTTTTTGTTAAATCGACAAGGTTGACTAATGAATTATGTATAAGATTATGATGATTAGAATCTGGCTTCTGTATTTTTTTCAATTCGCTTATATTGGATGTAAGAACTTTTAATTCATTTGTTCTTTCATTAGCGTAGCGATTTATCGAGTCACTAATAAGATGAGCCGCATCTAACATTTCTGTCGCCACATCTTCACTGTAGCGTTTCATCTGTCCATTATGAAATATAATTATAATAAGCAGTGGTATAATCACGGCTACTATAATTGATAACGCTATTCGATGTTGTATACTATTCATAAATTTAACCTATAGTAACAACGGCTATTCGACAGAAACATTCTGTTGCTCAGCAAGCAACCTTTTAATCTCATTACCTTTAATTGGCTTACTAAAATAAAAACCCTGGTAAACGTCACATTTACGTTCATGCAAGAACTTTACCTGTTCTTCATTTTCAACCCCTTCGGCCACAACTTTCATCCCAAGATCATGCGTCATTGAAATAATCGCAGAGGTCAATGCAGAATTTTGCTCATCTCCTGGAACATCATTGATAAATAACTTATCAATTTTTACAGTATCTATTGGGAATTTAGTTAAATAACTTAAAGAGGAATAACCCGTTCCGAAGTCATCAAGAGCAATATTAAGACCTAGATCTCTGAATTGACGTAGCAACGAGGTAGATTGCTGCTTGTTTTCCATCAAAAGAGTTTCGGTAATTTCTATAGTCAAACGATCCGAAGCAAGCTCGAAATCACGTAAACATTGTTTAATTACTGGAATTATTTCTTCATCAGTAATCTGTCTTGCTGATAAATTTATCGACATGCTTGGCAAATAAACATTCAAGTCATCGAGCTCTTTCATCATAAGACATGCTGTCTTTATTATCCATTGGCCAACGGGTATAATTAAACCCGTATCTTCCAGAATAGGCACAAACTCATCTGGAGAAATAAGCCCCATATCTGGACTTTGCCAGCGCAACAACGCCTCAACACCTATAATTTTTCTTGACTCTCTATCTGTCTGTGGCTGGTAATAAAGTTGATATTCATCATTCTGTAATGCGCTTCTCAAGCGTGACTCCATATTGAGGCGCTTAAATGCCCTGGTAGTCATCTCATCAGAAAAATACTCGTAATTATTTCGCCCATTATCTTTTGCTCTATACATGGCGACATCAGAATTTCTCAGTAATATTTTGGCTTCATTCCCATCTGTTGGGAAACAACTAATACCAATACTTGCGCTTATAAATAATTCTCTATTTTGAATATCATAGGGGGCTGATAAGCTAGCAAGTATCTTTTGTGCTATCGGATCCACATCATCTGTAGATGCTATATCCACTAACAACATAGAAAATTCATCACCACCTAGCCTGGAAACTGTATCTCCATCACGCGTACACTCCAGCAATCTTTTTGCCACCTCAACAAGCAACTCATCGCCTATATCATGCCCCAATGTGTCATTAATAATCTTGAATTGATCGAGATCTAGAAATAATAGCGCAACCAGTCTATCATTCCACCGAGCACGACTAATAGCTTGTTTAATTCTTTCAGATAGCAAGGAACGATTTGGCAAATCTGTAAGCACATCATGATTGGCAAGATGAAACAAATGCTCTTCCGCATGTATTCTTTCGGTTACATCCTTACCAGTTGACACAAAACGAATTATCTTACCCTTTTCGTCTTTCAATGGTGTTATGGTTTTTTCTTCGTAATATATATCTCCATTACTCTTACAATTAATAAAAACATCTCTAAATGCATCACCACGGTTAATTGTTTCCCATAATCTCTGATAGAATTCCTGATCATGTTTCCCCGACTTTAAAATAGTTGGCTTTCTACCGGCAATATCATTAAAAGTGTGACCTGTTATTTCCTCGAAAGCGGGATTTACATAAGTAATTAATGAATTTTCGTCAGTCACCATGACGGAATCGGCAGTCTGCTCGATTACTCGAGACAATTCCTTATGTTTTTCTCTAGACTTATATATTTCTGATATATCTTTAACAACAACTATTAACCTGTGACCTGAATCTGTATAAATTTCAGAAAAAGAAACCTCTACCGGAAAAATACTTCCTTCTTTTGTATGCCCTTCTAGTAATATTACATTTTTACTTTTTATAAACTCATCACTTTGTCTGTTTAGTTTGTAATGTTTTTTTACTTCTTCTACATCATTTATATTCGGTATTATTTGCTCAATATAATTGCCTAAAAGCTCATCAACATCATAGCCAAATAATTGTTTGACAGATTCATTAGACGAAGTAATTAATCCCTCCTGATCAATTGTAATTATTGCATCAGCAATACTATTAACAATTTGATTCAATTGTAATTGCGATGTCCGCAAATCATTCGTTAATTTCTCTGCGGCTGTCTGATCATGTAGTGTGACTATTGCAACAAAGTCTTCATCAATATACTGCGGCGAAACATCTACTTCTAAATAATGAATCACTCCATTGATATTGGTATTAATCCTTACAGCTTCATGGCGGCTTTTATTGTTATTTACTAGCTTTATAGCTTCGGTTATCTGCTCAGTATCAAAAAATAAACTTAGTGGACTATTTTCAGAAATCTCATCTATTTTAAATAGTTCTAAAAAACTATTATTTGCTTTAAGTATGACAAGTTCCTCATCGACAAGAACCATGCCAATAGGAGTATTGGAAAAGACATGCTCATTAAAGACTTTTAACTGAGATAAAGATTGTTTATCCGCGAAAAAATAGGCCTCAAGCCCAAGTGAAATATCAAATAAAACAATCCTGAACAAGACACGGATAGCATCTAAGTATAATATCGACTCTTTCGATTCATTTTTAAATGCAAGATCCAGAATACCATTGAGGTAATCGGCATAGGCGCTAAGGAACCATATGGGCTTAATACCCTTATCATGGTGAATAAGGCCTAATCTAAGACGATTTAAAACATATTTCGAATCATATTGGCCAGAAGTTAATTCATTAAAATATATGGATTGTGAAACTAATAACTTGTCAATAACTTCTTCTGTAAGTATTTCAGCTATTTCTGGATAAGATCTTAACCTTGAATAAAAGCCAGAAATAAACGTCTCAGAAACTAACGAATTATTGTCATTAAAAAACTTGAGTGCCTGTATGTCCTTATCATTTAGCCCAAAATAATCTTTTCGGTGGTTTAAATCTTCAGGGTCAATGCCCATTTTATCAGCTAAATACGTAACCTGATTACCATTCATACTTGTGTATAACTCGACCTAATTCTTCAAAAAAATACCCTTATTAAATATTTATGGTTATATAAATATTATGGGACTAGTAACTAGTGCAATGAAGTTTATTATTGACGTGGTTCAGGTCATATATGGGCAGAACGCAGGGATAAGGCGATCTGATTTTACAGCAGATTGATTTTACAGCAGAACAGTAGGTTACATGACGGGTTCTGGTCCTGTAGCCTATAACTACGCTAAATATTACTCAAAATCCATCCATGACTGTCAAAGTACTTAATTATTGGAAGCATTACAAGATTTTTGTATCATTTAATTTACCAAACTAACTTATTGTCATTATTTTCATGAGCTGATTTTTGTAAGTATTGCCTGTGGCATCGCAAGCGTTTCAGCTGCTTCAACCATTCTTGATGCGACATTCTCAACCTTAGTACGCTCTGAGCGAGCAAGCTGGCGTATCACTTCGAATGATTGCTGCCTACTGAGGTTATAACGCTCCATCACCAACCCCATGGCAATATCGATGTCACGTCTAGACTCCATCGCATGTAATAGATTTTTATTTGTATCTGTGATTTCTTTAAGGTCTTTTGCTCTTGCCAGTGCGGTTTCGATTACCGGAATCATACGCTCCGCCGATACAGGCTTAATCAAATAACCTAACGCCCCTATCTCAACAGCTTTGTCTATAAAGCTTTTATCGCTATATGCAGTCAAAAAAATAAATGGCGTATCTGTTGTATCTTTAATTCCAGCTGAAGCCTCGATTCCATCCATTATAGGCATACGCACATCAAGAATGGCCAGATCTGGAGATTCTGTCTGGCATTTTTCTACCGCTTCTTTTCCGTTGTATGCCGATACAACCTGATAACCAGCAGCTATTAGATCATCTGACATTGTGCTAACAATGACGCGATCATCATCCGCTAAAAGTATCTTAATTTCAAACATATTAGACCCAAATAATTTATTGAATTAATGTTAGCATGTTATAGCTAAGTTTTAATTTCACAGTCACTTCATGATTTTCATCATTAAGACTAAACTCGCTCTCATCAAATTGCATAAGTGACCTCACAAGATTAAGCCCTGTTCCAACACCATGAGCTTCCTCAAAATCAAAGTCTGCTGGCAGCTTCCCTGGATTTGATATTCCAATACATACATAATCAATATTTTCCTCAAGAACAATTTTTATACCAGATACATCTTTATGTGTGGCATGTTTTATAGCATTTGTTATAAGTTCATTAATAATTAGCGCAAGCGCTACAGCATCGTCTACATTAACTATAAAACCTGATTTCATTTTATTTTTAAATTCAATAGACTGACACTGTACATATAAATCAGTAGTTTCCTTAATAATGTTCTCTATCATAGTGACTAGTTCGATACGATCACTGCCTTCTACGATTCCCTGCAATCCATGAACAACCGCTATTACTTCCACCTGACTTATTGCGTCATTCATTGCATCTTTATTTTCTGGATGCTTTCTTATTTGCCTTCTTAATAAACCTGTCACAGACTGCAAATTATTTTTAATTCTATGATGCACCTCACGAACTAGAGTGTCACGATGCTCTACTTCCTGAGCAAGTCTCTTATCTGTTTCTTTTTTCATTTCTGTAATATCGACAGAAAATATGGCAATACGAATTAGATTTTCTTCAACATCGAGCACTGGATATATTCTGACTTCAAGAAGTCTATCCCCTCTCTTATCCTTAAAAGTCATTGGTATTTTAGATTCTTTAACTTGATCAAGCCATACGATGCATTGATTGGAAACTTCCAGCGAAAATATATCTTTGATATTTTTCCCTACAAGCTCATTGACCGACCTTTTAAGATTATTAGCCATTGACTTATTTAGTTCCAAGACTTTGTAGTCACAATCATACAGTATAAAATATTCATCAGTAGGCGCATCAATCAATGTCCGTATAGTTGCCTTAGACTCTTGTATTGCTAACTCCGTTTTTCTTTTTTCTGTTAAATCTCGTGCAATCGCTATAACAAATAAACCACTATCGATTCTTACTGAACGAACGCCTACTTCTACAGGAAAAACACTTTTATCTTTCCTTTGATGCAGTGTTGTTATAATAATTTCTTTATCTTTTTCATTGTGCGCCTGAACAAAATATTCCTCTAGTTGCTGCTTACTAATTAATGGTTTTATATTACTTGGCCCCATAGATAAAAGTTCATCTTTAGTATATCCCAGCGATTTCCAGCCTGCCTTATTTGAGTCTAAAAAACGGTGCTCACTTGGATCAATTAGATAAACAGCATCAAGCGATGCATCTAGTGCTGAATGAAAACGCATAAGACTTGAATAAGTTCTTCTATGCATCTTTATTTCTGAATCAAGATGTAAATTAACATCTACAAGTTCAGTATTACGCTGATCAATATACGCTTCCAGTTCCATATTGGATTTTGTAAGCTTATTTTCATTATCAACCAATAATTGGCATTTATTTACAGATTCCTGCAGTACTTTAGTCGCAAATTGTCTTTCGTATATACTTGCTGAAATAGTCATCGCCGTTGTAGCAAGTACGGCTAAATATCCATTTAAATATAAAAGACTAGCTTCCAACGATTCCTTGTTCATTAAGTCGATATTTTCAACAACCATCCAAATAGCAATGATCGCCACAACAAGAACAGCGCTTACAGCCCCTAGCTGTTTAAATCTAATGGATATAATCATAACCAATGGGAAAATTATATACGATAATGAACCAATAATATTCTCAGGTAGTTCTTCGACATTAAAAACCATATTGCTTACGGCTATTAAAATTGAAAACAATGCTATTGCTTGAATAATATTTTTATTATTCCATAGTTTTTTATCCCATTGAATGGGAAAAAAACTAGACCATACCATTAAAAATGATCCCACGATTAAAATACCAATTGCATCACCCACCCACCAACCAGTCCATAAATGACCAACGATAGATAAATCTGCCACACCGCTTGCAACCAAAGAAAACACACCAACAGTAGCACTGATTAGTGGCGTCATTAAAGCTGCAATTACTATAAATAGAAACACATCATGTAATCGATTAATGGTATTTTGAAAATTAAAGACCTTAATTAACAAATAAGCACCAACTATTGCAGCAGATGAATTTCCAATGGTAATTCCTATTACCGTTAAGAGAGATAGATCAGATGAAATATTAACAAGAAATGCACTTAATACGATTGCTGGCCAGTACTTAAGTCCTAGCAATAATAATGCAGCCAAAGCGATACCTGTAGGTGGCCAAACCAAAGTTATGCTTTGCTCAAAAAATGATAATAATAAACCCAGCTTACCACTAATGTAATATAAGACAGTAATAGCCAGAAATTTAAACTTATACGAATGTAATAAGTGATCAATCATGTTAAACATTTCATTATTATTATATTATTATTATATTAAACACATACTGAATCTATAATCATTACTAACATAATTCATAATCTAGTGACCATAACATACCTGAATTCAGTATTAATTGCGCTACAGCACGATTATCTTTTTCATGTTACATCACTGATACAACATCATTCTCATTATGTGATGCCAGTTAAATTATAGAAGAAGAAAACTAAAAGTTTTTAAGTATCTCTCTTATCAAACAGTCAAAGGAGTTACCGGACAAACTGTACAAATGTCTAATCTGGGATCGTGATTCGGAATTGAAGGGTATCAGAAACTTACATTAGCTACTATTATTGATATGTACTTTTTTAACCTACATAGCCCATGGCAATGTAGGTCTAATGAAAATACTATTCGCCTCCGGTTAACACAGAAGTTACTTTTTAACAGCGAAGTTATATCCTCTTCTCCTTATCTTGCAATTTAGGTGTGCAGATATAATACACAGTAATCTGCACACTCGTAAAAGGAGCTCTACAGCAACTCCGATTTATCCACGTGGTAGATTGATTATAGAACTAGGTTTCATAGAAATAGTAAACAAGTTGGGTAGACTGATCAAGGTGGTCACACTGATTCAGCTCAATGAGCTTCACTTCTTCCACTGCTCTCTTCAGACAATTAAAGCACTCCCCTCACCCACGATGTATTCCATCACCATAGCAGTAATTGATCTCCCCTTTACCTCCAGAAGAATGCTTACCAAGCTATTTTACTAACTGACTAAATGATTCACCACAATAGATCTCTTGTGTTTTTGTATTTTTGCTTCCGTCGTTAACCAGATAATTAAAAGTCTCACTTATGCACCGTATGGCAATATTATTTCTGATGGGGACAATATTGATATTTTAAAATGACCATTACGCGCCTTAAATTCATTACTTTCTAAGCGACGCATGGAAGTGACGCACAATATAATATTTTAGGCGCATAGTTAACAGTACCCGCCTCATACGCACTTGTCGTTTCTATAGCTACTGCTTGTTTTATCAAAAATTTTTGAGAGCATTTTTTTCATTCTGAGAAAACCTGTTACGAATTCACTCTGGACTAATTTTTAATAAAATAACCAGCTCCTCAACGCTAAAGAAATCTTGTTTCACTTTGATCTTCCAAATTACTGCGTGAAGCATCAATAGATCATTTTTTAAAACGTTAGATATATTGTAATGAGGGTCAACCTTGTCCCTCTTTACAGCGTTTTTAAGAAAACCACCTCAATTCTTCAATAGTTAGGTGCAACTGGAAAGTTTTTAGATCATTGGAAGTGCATGGACGTAAATAAGATGCTTTTCGTAAATTTTTGGTATGTATCGGACATGTAAAAAATTAATTTCCATCATGAATAAACAAATTAAAAAAGATATTGCGACCAGCGATGATTTCGCTGGTGCTACTAGAGTAGATAGGTTATTGATTTAATTGGTCGGGACGGCAGGATTTGAACCTGCGACCACCACACCCCCAGTGTTGGGTATTTTAGGATATTCTAACACTATTTTAATATAATCAACAAGTTACCCGCCATCTCTGTGCTTGATATTGCCAGTAACTGCCAACTAAGGACATCAAATGACATCTAATACGCACATTATTCGCACACTTAAGCTACACCAAGCCTGTACAAATAATCCCAACCATTTAAATTGGTTGTTTTTTTGACCACTTATATGGCTAAATAAATACACACCCTACTCAGTCTTTGCAATATGCCTCTTTTTTTCATCCCTATGTAGACGACCTTCC